>Ga0187850_10000147_pt1 | contig 95700 bp, 70 predicted proteins | sample June2016WEW_4_15_FD_132436 | JGI IMG/M metagenome (GOLD analysis project Ga0187850, IMG submission 132436) | Peatland microbial communities from SPRUCE experiment site at the Marcell Experimental Forest, Minnesota, USA - June2016WEW_4_150 | ecosystem: Environmental > Terrestrial > Soil >...
GTCCGTGGCGAGCGAGACGGCTGCCAGAACCAGCGTTAGCACAATCGTAATCCCAATTACCTTTTTCATTTGCTCTTCCTTTCTTAAATAATTAAATATGGAGTGATACACACACTCCTTGTTTACGCTTTATATCCTATTTCTCCTTGACAAAAGAAGGCCGATTCCGTATTTCAGAATCGGCCTTGGGGTAACGATCAATTACTCAAATTACGGCAATACGTCCACCGGGGTATATGTATTCAAAACTGTTGTTTTAATATTTGCCACCGTCGCTGCCACGGTCCGGCCGTTCTTATTCGCGTCTTTGGTGAGTTTTGAATCGAGCGATACCGTAGCGGCACCCCATCCATTAACGAACTGCCGGTAAATCCAAACCTGGCCTTTCAAGCTCTTCGCGACCGAAAATTTTTCGGCCTGGCCAATGTCTATGGTTGAATTTACCCCATATAGGGAGGTCCCTATATCGAAGCCAGTAGTTGCGTCCGAATCACCAAATCCTATTCCCACATCTGTAGCATTAGTGTTACGCATGTTCGTGACCTCAAACGGCATAATAGAATTAACATTGCCGAATGTCTGAATGTTCACGAAGGAATTCGGGTCATTGCCACCCAGTGTTTTCTGGAATTTGGTCGTGCCATCTTTACCGAAAAGGATAACTGTGGGACCATTTGCATTATTTACGTCATCCACACCATAGGCATCATCCACGCCAAACACAACATAAGCGGACAAATTTTCCTTCAAGACATTGGCTTTGAGCCCGTTCGCATCCTCGTAATCAATCACAGGATTAATGGCCGTGGTCATCTTATATACCAGTATGTTAGGTTTGATTGGGACGAAATCCGGGACGTTTACGGTTATGGCATCGCTGATAGTTACTGCACCATTTCTGGCCAATGCTCTTCCGTTAAAAGTGCCGTTGCCATTGAACGTGATACTCGTCATCGCGAGAATATTTCCCGCGAAGCTGTTTCTTATAGCAATGGTTGCGGAGGTGCCGACCTGCCAGAACACATTGTTCGCCGAGGCGCCATTAATCAACAACACGTTGAAATCGGCGGCCGTGGTCAGAACGGTGGTATGGAAGATCCACTGCGCGTTGGGATCTCCATGGCCATCCAGGGTTAAATTGCCTGCGCCGAAACTAGCTGCTCCGATTGCGTAGATATTCGGGTCAAGGGTCTTTCCGCTTAAATCAGCCGGCTCCGATGTGTTGCCGTCTGCAGCACCCACCGCCGCATCGTAAGCGGCCACCAAGTCCAGTTTCGCCTGTGCCACCACGGGGCCTGCCGCGCGATATAAGATGCCGTTGACCTCCCCGGGCGGGAATCCCGTTATCGCCGGCGTCGGAGAAGAGCCGACATCACCGTTGATAATGGTATTACCAGTGTTGGTCACGCCTGAGCCGGCCAGCACCCCAAAGCTGCCCGCCGTTCCTAAGTCAACAAGCGCAGCGTAGGCACTGATGGGCAATAGCGTGAGAACCAACAGGCAAATAAACAATAGTTTTGGTTTAGCAACAATACCGCTAACAGTATTATTTTCCATTTTCTGTTCCTCTCTTAAATTAATTGGTCTTTTCTGGTTTTATCGGTAGGACGGCGAAAGAAATAAGGTAGGCAATTCCTGAAAAACGACTTCGCAAACCCCTAAATACTCGGTAGGGACATAGGCCGAAGCAGTGTCAGGAAATAGCACTGTGCAGCGATAAAGCCAGGACAAACAATAACATTGGTAACTTCTTCATTTTGTGGCTCCTTAAAACTAATACCTTCATTTTCCTGAAGCCAGTATTTTCGTCATTGCCGGATAAAAAACATATAGGCAATCTGCTTAATTTGTGCCTCATAAATGCCTATGTGGTAAGCGTAAATAAAGGTGGTCGCAGGTTTGATTTGATGGGCGGAAAGTACAAGATATTCTATCGGCGATAAACTTATCCCTGACTGATATCCCGATTTAACTGCCTTTACAGGTCTTTAAGGCGGTTTGTTTCATCAAAGCCCAGCAGGATTATTGGGAAAGCCGTCTTGTTGTGCAATAACGGCCCATCGATATCGAAAGAAAAAGGGGTCAGGTCCCTTTTTCCTACTTTTTTATATTTAGTGACAGTTCCATAAATACCACACCTTCTAACGGATTGTACCTATATGCTTCTATCTTTTCAAATCCCAAAGATTCATACAGGCCTCTGGCGGCGCCCATTGTTGGCGCAGTATCCAATCGTATTTGTTTGTACCCGGCTCTTTTGGCCCGTTCGATTACGGCTTCAGCCAATGCCCGCCCGATGCCGCGACGTCGGAATTGCGGCCGGACAAACAGCCGTTTCATCTCGCAAATCTTTTTGTCTATCCGCCTTAACGCAACGCATCCGGCGGCCTCGTTCTGATACATCGCAAGCAATAAACATCCTGTCGGCGTAGCATATTCTCCGGGGAGATTGGCTAACTCTTCATCAAAGTTCTGAAAGCAAAGGTCGAAGGGTAGGGAACTGCGATATTCTTCAAAAAGTTTTCTGACGACTTCCAGATTTTCACCTGTATGAGCATCAAGAATCTTCAGCATAAATTCCTGCCAATGTTTTTCAGTTCCTTGCGAAGCTGTGAAACCCCTTCTCAAGCTGCTCGGCGGATTTTTGGCCTTCGTAGATAATCATACGGAATCTGAAAAGTGCGCTTTGGCCCGGGTAAAGCGTAAAATTTAACGGCTGGGGATTCTCAACGTTTGTGCCTTTCTGAAAATCGAGCTGGCCTAAAGGGTTTGCGCCGAACAATCCATAACCGCGAGCCATCCAGTATGTCGGGTAATTCACGCTTGCCGGGTGATTGAAAATCGCGATACCGATTGTTTTGCCGTCTTTTCGACCTTCCAGCCGAACCCAAGCAGCTTTTTTGCCCCAGATATTCGGCTCGCCAATATTCCCTTTCGAGTCGAGAAACTTGCCCGTCCCTTTGTTTTCGCTCAGCCAGTCGGCCACGCGAATAGCGAACATGCCCTCTCTGGTGTCGCCGAAGACAATTTTTTCATCCTGCGCGGTCAGGGTGACATTGAAATCGATGGCGTATTGATTCGGCTGGGCGGAAAAAACCATATCCCTTTTTTCTTCGAGTAATGTTTTGCCTGATTTGCCGACCCATTGCGAAATTGTGGAAAGCTGACCATTTTCCATCTTTGTGGTTTTTATATGCTTTATTTGCGGCGGCGAGGTCGTGTTGTTCCAGAAGCCATCGTTATTAACTTTGTCATAAGTAAAGAATATCCCTGTATGATGCGGATGGTCGTTGCTCTCGCCCGGCATCTTCTCGAACGGGAAGCCGCGGGTCAGCACAACACCCGAAGGGCTTTTAACGGGGTACAAAATCGGCTTGGTCAACTCAGAGCCATATCGGTAGGTCGTGAACAGGTTGCCCCCGATGAGGATGTCTATTTTGTTGGTATTCTGCACAAACTTAACGTCCGCGCCCGCTGCGCAGGCCGATACAAAAAACAGAATCAACCCGGCTAAAATCGTCTTCTTAAACATCCTAATTTCCTTTCGCCAATAGTGCCCGGCCGTTTGGCAACGGCATCTGCCTGCTAAACGCTATCGGTTATAACACGCCGCCAGAATCTTTATCGGGTGAATAGCGCGTTTTCCGCTGATGTGTTCGATTTGCATACCGCAGGCGGCGCACTCGGTAAGGACGCACTGCGCGACTGTATTTTCGAGCGTATTTTTGAGCGATTGGGCGATTCGCTCCGACAGCTCGTAATTTTTCTTCTGCATCCCGAATGTCCCCGCCAGGCCGCAGCAGCCCGCATTGAGGTCGGCCACCGGCATATTACATAATTTTTGCAATAGTTCAATACTTGCCCCGTATGACCCGGTCGCGAATAAATGACAGGGCGTATGATAAACGTATTCCTGCAGGAGCGTTCTTTTGGGCTTGTTCAATTTGCCCTGTCGCAGCAGCCCGCGCAGGTATTCCATCAATTCGTAGGTATTTTCGGAAATGATTTTAGCGTCCACGCTGTCAACGTAATGCCGAAGTTCCTGCTTGAGGCACAATGCCGCGCTTGGTTCGGAGCAGATAATTTTATAACCCTCTTTTACTGCTGCTGCGAGGTATTTGACGCTGTAAGACAAATCCTTTTTCGCGGTTTTGACGTCGCCATAAACAATCGCGGGCAACGGCGCGGGTCTTTGCCTGGGGATTATCACTTCGATGGCGTTTTGTCGCAGGACGTCGATGACTGCGAAACCCAGCTCGTGGTCGTTGTAATTGACGTATGTATCCAAAAAGTACGCGACTTTATCAATGGGCATTTCGCTTGGCTTGCAGGTTTCCAGGTAGAGCCGGCCGGCAAGGTAAAATGAGCCGAAGGCGAATTTGGGCATCGCGCGCCTGCTGTCAAGTCCCATTGTTTTTTCGAGAAGCAGTCGGGTTATCGGCAGGCGCATTACAGAATTTGATATTGGAGCAAAGGCGCTTGCCAGCATACTGAGATATCGATTGTGGCTGAGAAGTCGTTCGGTTAGACGCAATCCTTTTCGGCGGACATATTCAGCACGGGCAGCCGCGATAATTTTCGAGACATCGACGCCCGAAGGGCACTCAATCGAGCAGGCCTTGCAGTTGATGCACAAATCGAGGAATTGGCGGAATTCCGGGGAGTCGAAATATTCTTCTTTAAGCTGCCCGCTTGACCAGAACCTCAGCACGTTCATTTTCGCGCGAGAACTCGCCAGCTCATCTCCTGTTGTGCGGAACAGCGGACACATTCTGAATTGTTGCTCTTTGCTTCTGCAAACCCCGCAACCGCTGCATTGCCCAAGCTCAAGCGATATTTCATCGTCGGCGAAGATTACGCCGGATTCCGAAAATGTTTTATTTTTCTCTATATGATGATGCGCCTTTAGGTTTTCGACCATTACATTGGGGTTATCGTTGATTATTTTTCCGGGATTGAGCAGGCCTGCGGGGTCGAAAATCTTTTTGATGCCGCAAAGCAAATTGTAAAATTCGTCGCCGTATTGTTTTCGCAGAAACGCCGCGCGTACTAATCCGACCGCGTGCTCGCCGCTGACCGTCCCGCCAAGCGACCAGGCAAGGGCGAAGACCTCGTTGGCGATTTGCGTCATTTTATCGATATCACCCTGCTCGCCCAAATCGAGATATGGTCTGATATGCAATTCGCCGTCGCCCGCGTGACCATAGTAGCTCATCGCGATATTGTATTTTTGGCCGATTTTTTGCAGGCCTGCGATATACTCCGCCAGTTTGTTGTTTTCGACGGACACATCCTCGATAAACGGCACGGGTCTTTGCCTGCCTTTTGCCCTGTCTAAAAGCGGGACGGCATCCTTGCGCGCCTTCCAAATCCGCTTTTGTGTCTGCTCATCGAAGATAATCGTTCGATTACTCGCGAGGTTGCCGATGGCGGAATCGGTGATTTTAATTTTGGCCCCTACCTGTTCGGGCATTTCGCCGACGTGCTCGACGAGCAGTGCGGCAGTCGCATTGGCGGGAAGAACATCTCGATATGCGGGCAGGTGCTCAATAGCCATCACAATCAGGCGATTATCCATCAGCTCGCAGGCAGAGGCGCCCGTCGATACTATAATCGGCACCGCCTTTGCCATTTTCTCCAGCGTATCAAACTCCAGTTGCAATAACCCTTTGGCTTTTGGCAATGGTACGGTGCGAAGCGTAATTTTGGTGAATATGGCGAGCGTGCCTTCCGAGCCGGCCATCAGTCGGGCAAGATTTACTTTTGCATCGTGATATGTCCCTGCGATATTGTATCCGCTGCGATTGCGTTTGGTTGCGGGAAGCGCATTTGTGATTGCGTCTTTTTTGCCCGCCAGCAACGAGATACACTGTTTGGCAATCTCATCGATGCGGCTATCGCTCTCGGCGTTTGGTTGATAATCGTCTACCAGCTCGACTATTGAGCCATCCGCGAGGACCGCCTCGACTTTTTCGACATAATCGCCTGTGTAGCCGAATTGCAGCGAGTGTGCCCCTGTTGCGTTATTGGCAACGCATCCGCCTATGACCGCACGATTAGCCGTTGACGGGTCAGGTCCGATTTTCCTGCCGAATTTCGCAAGATAGCTATTTAATTCATCAAGGACAACACCCGGCTCGCAAGTTACCAGCTCACCCTCATTTTCAATACTGATAATGCCGTTCATATATCGGGTTACATCGAGCAGGATTCCGCTGGTCAGTGATTCGCCCGCCACGCCGCTGCCGGCCCCGCGAGCGGCAACAGGTATTTGTTTGGCTTTGGCGTATTTGACGACCGCGGCGATATCCTGGGCATCGCGCGGGCATACCACGCAGGTCGGCACAATCTGGTAAATGCTCGCGTCGCTGCTGTAAGCGGCACGATGCAGAACGTCTGTGAACACCTCTCCTTTGACGAGGCGAGCAAGGGTTTCCCATTGAGTATCGAATGTTTGCGGGCTCACTTGTCCAATTATCAGTAATCAGTAGAAAATAATCAATAGCTTATGGTTAATCTTCTATGTCGCAGGGCAGGCGGACAGGAGAGCCGGTGCTTGTTTTGTGAAGCTGCTCAAGCTCTTTTTGGCTGATTTCGCCCTTTATGAATTGCTGGACGACGGGGTCGGGATGGCTGCGGATGTTATCGGCGTCGCCGTCGGCGATAATTTTGCCGTGGTGGAGCATAACAATGCGGTCGGCTATCTTATATGCGCTTTTCATATCGTGCGTTACGGCGATGCTCGTTATGCCAAGCTCTTTTCGGAGTTTCAGGACCAGCTCGTTTATCACGTCCGCCCGAATCGGGTCAAGCCCGGTTGTCGGCTCGTCATACAATATAACTTCCGGGTCAAGCGCTATGGCCCTTGCAAGGGCGACGCGTTTTCGCTGGCCGCCGGAAAGGTTGGCGGGGAAAAAGTGCTGAAGTCCGTCGAGGCCGACCATTTTGAGCTTGTTTCGCACAAGCTCTTCGACGGCGCTGAAACGCATTATCTGGCAGTGCTGCCTGACGGGGAACATTATATTTTCCGCAACGCTTAAGCTGTCGAAAAGGGCTCCTGCCTGAAACAGGTACCCGAAATGCGCCCGCACGCCGGTCAGCGACGGGGCGTCGAGGTTGTCGATTCGCTTGTTCTTGAAATAGACCTCGCCCGAAGTGGGTCGCATCAGGGCTATCATGTGCTTGAGCAGGACGCTCTTGCCGCAGCCGCTTGGGCCGATTACGACGGTGGTTTTACCTTTTTCTATCGCCAGCGAAATATCATCCAGTACGACATTATTGCCGAATCTCTTGGTGATATTTTTAAGAACGATTAGCCCGTCATCGGGTTTGATGCCGGTTTGTCCGTTGTTGGTTGTTTGTTGTTCAGTATTCATTGTCTTTTTTGGCGAGCCACTTGATGACTGATTATTATACCAAGCTCTTCAAAGGCCAGAAAGAGCTGTAAAGCGCCTTAAAAATTATCACCAGGACGAAGTCAAGAGCCAGTATCGAGATAAAGCTCATTACAAACGCGTCTGTGCAGGCCTGCCCCACGCCCCGTGCCCCTTCTTTGCAGTTGAAGCCCTTGTAGCAACTGATTAACGCGAGTGCCCCGCCGAAGAAGAAACCTTTGGTGATGCCGCAGCCGACGTCCCACAAATCGACGCCGTATGCGCTGAAACTCCAGTATGCCGTGGCGTTGATACGCAGGTGAATGACGCTTACGAACCAGCCGCCGACGATGCCGAGCAGGTCCGCGTAAACGATGAGTACCGGCGTAAGGAGCAGGCACGCCAGCACGCGCGGCGCGACTAAGTATTTGACAGGGTCTGTTCCCATACTTTCTACGGCATCTATCTGCTCGGTAACTTTCATCGTGCCTAATTCAGCGGTGAGAGCGCCGCCGACTCTGCCTGCAAGCATAACCGCCGCCAAAACAGGCCCAAGCTCTTTAACGACCGAGATATTTATCAGGACTCCGAGGTGTTCTTCAAGCCCTATTCCCGCCAACTGGTCGTAGGCCTGAAGCGCCAGCGTCATACCAACGAACGCGCCCGTTATCATAATGACGGGAACGCTGTAAACGCCTATCAGCAGCATTTGCGCCCATATTAGCGGATAGGTGTCGCTTTTGACGATACTTTGCATGCTGGTTACGGCAGAACGCCAGACGAATCGGCTGAATTGCCCAACGTTGCCTACCTCTTCGCCAAGTTTATATATTGCGGTTCCTATCATAGGGTTTCTGTGTACAATGGCAAAAAACAAAGGACTTACGCACTTACGAAACAGGTCCTTTTGCTCTTATAATAATCGCCAAATTTGCCCAGTCGCCTAAATACAAAATAGCCCTGTTTTACGAATGGTCAATCTTAAATACCAATCTATGCCAGTGCTTATAGGACCTTAAACTTTCGAGCAGTTTGGTCTTTTACCATTTGATATTCGGGGTTATAATGGGGCCGTATATGGGAATGAATAAACCATTGCTGTTGTTTTGCATTTTAATAGTCGGTGTGGGCGGTTGTGTTGAGCGTAAACTCACTATCAACACTAACCCGGCCGGCGCACAGGTTTTCCTGAATGACGAGGAGATAGGCGTCTCGCCGGTGACAACGTCGTTTAACTGGTACGGCGATTACAATATTACTATCCGCAAACAGGGCTGCGAAACCCTCCAGACACATCGCAAACTACAGTCGCCCTTGCATGACTATTTTCCCTTTGATTTTGTAACTCAAATCCTTTATCCGGGCAGGATAGTTGATTCCTATGAGTGGTCGTTTGACCTGAAACCGCAGAGAGAAGTCGGCAGACAGGAATTGATTCAGGCCGCGGAGCAGCTTAGCAAGCAAGGCAATTGATAGTCAATCATCAATCCTTATACCAGATTTACGCGGTACCATTCGATTGCTTTTTTCAGCCCGTCTTTGAATGAAATAACCGGCTTGAAACCTATCAGTTTTTTTGCCTGAGTGATATCGGCGAGCGAATGTTTTACGTCGCCTTTGCGGGGCGGGAGATACGTCGGCTTGACATTTTTACCGACAATTTTGTTTATCGTATCGATAATCGCGTTGACAGTTATTGCTTCCCCACAGGCGATGTTAATGACCTCGCCTTTGGTCTGCTTTACCCTGGCAGCAAGCAGATTCGCTTCTACGACGTTATCGATGTAGGTAAAGTCCCTGCTTTGCTCGCCATCGCCGTAAATAGTAGGCGGTTTGTCTTTCAGAATTGAAGTTACGAACGCCGGTATTGCCGCGGCGTATTGGCTTGCCGGGTCCTGGTTCGGGCCGAAGACATTGAAGTATCGAAGCGAAATTGTCTCAAGGCCGAAAACCTTGTAAAAAACGGAACAATAGTATTCGCACATCAGTTTTGCCGCCGCATAGGGTGAGAGCGGATTGACAGGCATTGTTTCAACCTTCGGCAAAGTCGGCGTGTCGCCGTATGCCGAAGAACTGGCGGCGTAAACAAAACGCTTTATTTTCGCGTCCCGCGCGGCCATCAGCAGCGTAAAAGTGGCATCGACGCAATGTCTGTGTGTGGCAGCGGGGTCATCAACGCTGCGGGGAACCGATGGTAACGCCCCCTCATGCAATACCACGTCAATTCCTTTCATCGCGGCCCGTGCAGCAGCCGCATTACCCATATCCGCTTCTATGAACTCAATCTTGTCTGCAATGCCAACGAGGTTACTCTTTTTGCCGGTAAGCAAGTTGTCAATTACGCGGACAAAACAACCCTGCGAGACGAGCTTGGTGCAGATGTTTGAACCGATGAAGCCGGCTCCGCCGGTGACCAGAAACTTATCCATTTAAAACCCTTCGATGTTCGATAGTCGCTTAGTAATGTGTTATACCTTTGCCGGCTCAAACGCCTGATATTCCTGATACGAGCGGAACATTTCCCGGAAGTAGCCGCCTTTAAGCGTTTTGACTCCAAGCAGCACACAGCCGAGTATTGTGGCGTTTGCCTGTTTTAGTTCGCTGATAGTTCGCATGCCTGTGCCTCGTCTGGTTACTGCCGCATTAAATACCAGTATAGTGCCATCGACATATTTTGCCAGTAATTTTGCTTCGCTTGCCAGTAGCACGGGCGGCCCGTCGATTATTACATAATCATAACTGTCGCGTAATTGCCCGATTAACCGCTGCATTGCCTCGCTTCCCAATGTTTCCGCCGGGTTGGTTGGCATCGGCCCTGATTCAATAATGGTCAGCCCTTCCATCCCGCTGGGGCGTATCGCTTGTTGCAAATCGCATTGCCCCGCCAGCAGATTGCTCAATCCTGCGTTTGTCTGGGTTGCGGCCTGTCCGCCGGCAAATATGGCGTTTAGGCCCGGTCGCCGGAGATTGGTGTCTATCAGCAGAATTTTTTTGCCCTCGGCGACGAGTGTTGTGGCAAGATTTACCGCCACGGTGGTTTTGCCGTCTTTGGCTCCGCCACTGGTGATTAGTATTGCTTTGGCTTTTCCGCCGGGTTCCGACAATCTCAGATTTGTTCTCGTTCTTCTATACGATTCGCTTAGGATGCTGTTTGGCGCCTGACGAACCACGAGCGCCGGCTCAATACCTTCAACCCGTTCGTCCTCTTCAGTGTCAGGTATAATCCCAAGCAGCGGAATATGCAAATGCGTCGCCACATCTTTGGGCGTTCGAACAAGGTCATTGAGCAATTCTATTAAGAACGCCAATCCGACGCCAAGTAACAGCCCTAAAAGTGTTCCGCCTGGGACAAAAACTATCAATTTCGGAAAACTTGCTTCAAGGGGTTCAGGTGCGAGGCCCATAAGTTGAACTGTAGGCGTTTCCGGGTCGTCGTGAATTATCTTAAGTTTTTCCGTCTGACTTTTAATTGTATCGAGTATCGCCCTTCTTTCGTCTCTTATTTTCACGCGTTGTGAGAACTGTACCCTCGCCAAGTCAAGCTCTTCTTTTTGTTTTACGGCTGCGTCGCGCATTTTTTCGAGCTCGTCGAGCTGGCCCTCAAGTGTTGTAAGCTGATCCTGGGCGTTCTTCAGATTTGATTGCCTCACTTGTTCGGCTATTATTGCCTGTCGACGGAGCCGTTCTTGTTGTATACTATCGATGTATTCTTTGATTTGTCGAATGACCCTGTGGTCTTCGCCGAATCGCGCAAGTGCGCCTGCCAGCGTCGATTCCTGAAGAGCAAGTTGTTGTGATAAACTGAGCATAACCGGGTCGGTTTCCGCCTGCCGCTCAACCTGCACCTGAACGGGTCCTTGTGCTTGTGCCGCGAGAGTTTCGATGGAAGCCCGCGTCTGGCTGATATCCAATGCCAGCTTATTTGACTGGTTTTCCAGGTCATTGAGCTTTTGTTCTACTATCGGCTGGAATTGATGCTCTTCAAGATCGGTAAACCCGTATCTGCGGCGAACGTCGTCGAGCGACCGATCAGCCGAGTCCAAATCCTTTTGAACACGAGCCTGCTCTTCATCGAGCCGGGATAATTTTTCCGCCACTTCCTTACGTTTTGTTCCTCCCTGGCCGCCGACAAACAGAGATGCCATTTCATTGACTATAAGCGCCGATTCTTCTTTATCCCCGCAGGTCATCGAAACTACGATTGAATCGCCGTCTCTTTGTGGGGTGGCGCCAAAGCTTCCCTTTAAATTATTGACGGCTTTTCTTATACGGACGTCCTTTATGTTGCCGAACCCTTTAAACCATTTGGTCTGTTGGATTTTGTCCCTGTCAATGAGCTGTTGGAACATACTCTGGCTTGTCAATTGCATAGCCATCGACTGTCGATAACCGTATTGGACGTCCTGTCCGACAGTAATGGCCTGTATTGTAGTGGGGTCTTTCTGGATGGGCGGGAGCACCTTTATGAAGGTTTGCGCAGTGTACTTTGGCCCGTATCTTGAAAACAAAAACCAGCTCACTCCGCCAAACCCAAAGCCGAGTATCGTTAGCAGGAAAATCATGAGCCAGTGTCGGCGCAGTATGGCGAGAATTTCTTTCGGTGTTATTCCTTCGGCGGCACCGCGTGCAGCCATAGCTGGCCTCGGAGCCATCATCCTGGGTTCCACTGCAACCGGTTTTTGTCCTGCGTCTGCCATTTGTTAGTAGATTCTCATAATATCAAAACGAATCATTGCCCTGGCATCATTGTTACTTTTTGTCATCGCCCTTGTTTTTTCCGAGCCGCTCGATTGCGGCATTTATTCGTTCCTTGTCCGCTTTCTGCATTTTGTCTCCGCCGGCATCCAGCGCCTGCCCATAAGCCGCACGCGCCTGTGTCAATTCACCGAGTTGCTCATGGGCCTGTGCCAGGTGCTCATACGCCTCTACGGGCGGCGATAGCCGTCTCGCCTCATACTGCTGTATCGATGCCTGCGATAACTGCAATGACTCGGCATATTTACCTTTTTTGTATAGCACAATGGCATAAGTATCAAGATATCCCGGTTCGTCTGGTTGCATCTCATGAGCCCGCCTGGCGTATTCAACCGCCTTGTCTAAATCCTGGTTGTTAACCGCAAGGATGTACGCGACATTATTCAGAACACTGGTATTATTCGGCATTTTTTCCAGCAGACTTTCATAGACCCCGATAGCATCCTTAAGGTATTTATTATCGGAAGTTTTGTTGAAAGCGAGTATCAGCGTTTCGGCCTTCTGCATCGTGTAATTGAGCGATTGTGGCTTGTCAGGCCCGATTGCCTTGGAACACTTATCGAGATATTCAAGTGCCTTGCTGTAGTCGGTTTTAAGTCGGCACAGGTTATACATAGTCCAGTTTGCCGAGAGCGACTCCGGCTGCATATCGAGTTTTTGCTTGCACATTTGTTCTGTTTCTTGCTCGCCGATTAGTCCGTAAATACTTTCCAAAATCTGCATGGCCATAGCATCATTGTCGCCTGTTTTTTCGATGGCTTTTTTGCAATACTGCACAGCAGTGATGCGGTCGCCGAGTTTCATTTTGCCTTCCGCCATTTTTAGATATGCGACCGGGGCAAGGTTTCCATCGATGTATTTGCCGGCCTCTTCGAATAACTTGTCCATTTTTCCGGCGGTTATAATTGCTCGCAGATATCCGCCAAGGGCGTCAGCGTCCGGCTGTCCCTGTTCAATACTTTTTCTCAGTGCGGTTCCATATAATTGTTCCGCCCCGGCAATATCGCCTATGCCGCCCGCAAACCCGCCTGCGTGCTTATACCAGTAAACGCTTTCGGGCAATTGTTTGAGAATTTTCGAGTAAAAATCCTCAAGGGCTTCCTTTCGCCCGGCTTGTGAGTAAATTTGTTCGAGCATCGTCCTCGCCTCATCTGGCGCCTGCGGGTCCTCGACCAAGCTTTTAAGCTCGATAGCGGCGTCATCGGGGCGTCCTGCCATCATATAAACCTTCGCGAGTATAATACGAGTTATTGCTGCGTCAAGCAGGGTCTTGCTTCGTTTAAGGTCCGTGATTGCCTGGTCGTAATCCGCCATCATACTATTAATTTGTCCGCGCAGTTGCCAGGCGGTCGCGTCGCCCTGGTTGCTCTCAAGTTGCTTGTTTACCAGCTCCAGCGCCTCTTTTAACCGTCCCTGTTTCATAGAAAGCCATGAGCTCAGCAATAATCCTTTGCCTTCCTGGGGGTATTTTCCCCTGAAACTTGCCAGTTTTTGCTCAGCTTCCTTGATCAATCCGATGCTAAGATAAGTTTGGATTACCAAAAGATGAATTTCAGATGTTTCCGCGGCGGATAACAGTTGTTCGCCATATTTTGTCGCGGCAGCTTTATCGCCGGCTGTTTCTGCAATAAATAACAATCCCTCCAGGGCGTTTACATCCTTGGGGTTGGTCTGATAGTACTGCTCTAAAGATTTGCGGGCATCGTCATATCGTCCCGTCTTTATGTAAAACCGCCACAACAGTTGCGATTCCTTCGTTCCTTTCAATAACTGCTCCGCTTTTTCCGGCTGGCCCGTTTGCCGATAGTATTCTGCGTAACTCTCGAGTACGAGAGGGCTCTGGGGGTCGTAGCTTTTCGCCTGTTCCAGGGCCGAGAATGCCATTGCGAACAGCGCTTGCCGGCGTTGGGTATCAGTGTTGTCCAGACCAAGCCGTGTGGCGAGCCGGGCAAGCAATAGTGCGTTCCTCATACTCGGCATATTTTCCTGTAAGCTCTGCCGCAGCGCAAGTGCGCGATTCGGGTCGTTTTCGCTTATGTATTCAGCATAGAAACTCATTAGTTGCACATCGCCCTGATTAAGCGCCATCGCCCAGTCCAAAGCGCCTTTGGTTTCGGCCAGTTGCGACGTCGATACGTTATTGCCGAGAGCTTGGTTGCGTTTGTACAGCCGATTGGCATAGTCTTTCGCGATGGTCTTGTCCAGCGGAGTGGTTTTTGATGCCATGCTTATGTCGGAAAGCGCGGCCGCCTCATTGCCCAGTGCGGAGTTGATGCGGGACCGCAGCAGATAGCCATACCCGAAAACTGGTCTTTGCGACAACGCGCTGTCTATGCTTGCAAGAGCAGTTTCATATTGTTCTTTCGCAAGAGCGGCTCGAGCCGCGAAAAAGTCCCCTGAGCAATCGTCATAATTTTCTCGCTTGACTATTTGCAGGATTTTGTCGGTAGTGTCCCAGTCCTTTTTTTCCAACCCGATGTCAAACAAATATGTTATTGCTCGACGTTTTGAGCTATCATCTGCCTGGAGCGAGCCGGTGCCGATGGGTGGAGGGGCAAGCTTTCTGAATTGCTCCGATGCCTTGTTGGGATCGTTGTTAGTTGTGTAAAAAGCGCCTAGGGCGAGTGTTCGCCTAAGAGGGTCTGCGATGGCGGTCAGGACATCCTCTTTAAGCTGCCTAACTTTTTCGGGAGATACTTTTGCCGGGGTCGGCTCGGCGAGAAGCCGTTTGTAAAACAACGCATTTACATTATCCGGCTGGTATTTCAAATACTTTTCTATTATCAAATTCGCTTGGTCAAAGTTTCCGCTTGCTATTGCGTCATCACACATTGAGGTGGCTAAGGCAACTTCCAGCGAATTTGGGTCTGCTGAGAGCATAGCATCCATATTTTCGATAAAGGCCGATACGAGGGTTTTCATCTCTGCCGCAATCTGTTCGGTTGAACGCTGGTCAACCTCTTGCTGCCGTGGCTTTTGTGAAAGGGTATTCATCAGAACCGTGCTGGTTCGCGGTTTTTCCTCTCGGCTAATGATAATTGTGCGTAATACCGCCCCCTTGGTTTCGAGAATAGCAGCTTTAAGCTGCCGCCATAAAGAGTCGTGTTGCGGTATTTGGTCAAGACAACGCTCCGCCTCTGCAAATTCTCTGGCGATTATGTATGCACGCGTTCGCAATATCCGGCTTCTGTCTGTGATTCCGTATCTTTCCTCGAACAGATCGATATGGGCAAGGGCCGTCTTCCATATAGAGGCTTTGAGGAGAAGCTCGGCATATTCCAGTCGCGACTCCGGCAGGGCCGACTCTATTCCATTTTGTAGAGCGTCGGAGAGAAACTCGCCAACCGCGCCGTTTTCTATGCCATAAGCAAATGTTTTTGCAAGCCGGTAGGAAAGGCGCGGGTCTGAACGTCCCGCTGCCTTCAACTGCGTATAAGCTTTGTATAATTTTTGGATGGCAGGCGCTAGATCGCTTTGTTTGAGTCGAGCGGCGGCAAGCTCGACCATACCCTGCCATTTAACTACCTGCGGGTCATCGCCGCTATGATAAAACTGTTCAATCTGCCTGACCGTCTGTTGGGCGTTCGTCAATAATTGTTGTTTCTCGGGTTCTCCCAGTGACGCATTTGCATCCATTATCTGGTCGATATAAATGTTGGCGAGCATGATGAGCATTAGTAATCGATTACTCCTCGCCGCTTCAGACCTGGGGCCGGTTGTTTCCTGTGTGCCAGGAAGTAAAAGAGCGTTTTGCGTAAGCTCGATCGCCTTGTTCAAATCCGTATTTTGGTTTTTTATATGAAACCTTCTTAAGTGCAAACTTGAGGCGATCGCAACGTAATCGACATCATTTTTGTCGAGTTCGACAGCTTTTTCTGCCGCCTCAATTGCCTTGTCGAGATAAGCCAGGCCGAGACGGTAGTCAGAATAGAAAGAGGCAAGCGCCGAAAACACTTCCGCTTTGGAACCGAATTTAGCGGTAAGCGACAAGTACTCCGGTTCCATTTCCAAAAGCTGCTTTTTCTGGTCGGATGACGCGGCACCGGCCTGAGCAAAGCTGAAATTGTGCTTCATATCGAGATAATTGATATATGCTTTTACGTCGTCCTTTGTTGCTTTTATCCCTTCCTTAAGCAATTCGATTGCCTCTTCCCAGCTTTTAACTCTCGCCTCCAGGTTTCCTTTCGATGCGTCCATCTCGCCTCTGAAAGCCGTCGCCTGCGCAAGATATCGATACACATCAGGATTTGCCGGCTCGAGCTGTTTTACTTTCTCAAGGTCGGCAATAGCTTGGTTGAGCGTTTCCTCCTTATTTGTTACCATTCCAAGCATCGCAATCTGTAAATTGGCCTGTCCCCTCATCAGGTGCAAATATGGCCCCAATTTATGCGCCGACTCTCCGCTTTGTTTAAACGCCTCGATTTCCAGCTTCGATGTATCTTCTGTTGCAAGTTCCGCTGCTGTGGTGCCGGGTGTTTCTATCATTTCTATAAGCTCCCCGGCCTGCGTAGCTACCTCCTGCCACGTCTGCCCGGAAACCGTCTGTGCGAATACGTAAAAATATTTCAGCCGGTTATATCTTGCTTTTATGTCCTTTGGGTCGAGACGTACAATCTGGGTCCAGCATCCCATAACGCTACGCCAGTCCCCTGTTTCTATATAAAGATCCGCGAGGCGATGAAGGCCTTCAATTTTTAGCTCATCGGTTTTGGAGTAGCCGTAGGCCTTTCTGTAGTTTCGTTCGGCTTCTTTATAAATTTCCTTGCGATGCTCGTTGTCTGTTGTCTGGTGGGCCGTTGCGATTGCCTCATCGCCGTATTTTATGAATTTCTGCGGGTTTCTTTTGCTTAGATATATAAGCCCTACAATGACCGTGATTGCCACAAACACAAAAAGTACGGAACCAATCATCGCTAATTTTTTGTTTAGCCGTTTTTTTGCCATCGAATTTTACTCCTTATATTTTTGAAATTGCTAATGTTATCTGGTAAACCGGCAAATCCGTTTTTGATTACCAGCGCCCGCTGGGCCAATGTTCTTTTTCCAGAACCGGGAAAATAACCGACATCAATTTTTCACTTGCCGCAATTGCTTCTTGTTTATTCGGATAAGTTATTCGCCCGGAGGCGATATTATAGAATTTCCATTCGACCTTGGAAAAATACGAAAATTTGCCGAATAAGTTCTTGTTCAGCGCTCTCCGGACGTCATCCCTGTCGCCGTATTTGCCGTTGGCGTTAAAAGTATAAAGGACTGGAAAAGACGTCCCACCAAGCGACGACTCCGCCTTCGTGTCGGCGAATACGAGGTAACGTGCTTTTACTTCCCGCTCGTAAACGCCTTTTATAGCTCTGAGCGTAACTGTTTCGAATTTTATTCCCTGCAAGCCGCCCCCGATATAACATTCTTCGGGCCTGTGCGGCACTATGTCCGGCAGCGAATAGTAAGTGATGAATAGCGTGCAAAACCGCGTTTTGCTTTCCGCCGGGGCGCTTGTGTCTTCCAGTGTCCACTGAATGTAATCTTCGGTCCCCAGGGTGTTAAGAATATCCTGGTTCTCGATTTTTGATTTCTCGAACACTTTATAGGGTGCAAGATTGGATTTGTCTAGGTCGCTTAGGGATTTTTTCAGGGGCAGCGGTTCCTTCTTCAGGTATATTCCCGACATTTTCACTGCTGCCGACATACCGCCGGCCATTATTGCCAGCAGACAGACACATATCAGAAAAGCCGGCTGCAGGTAGTTGGCTTTAATCGTCTCTCGTATATTCTTCGGCGTTGTCATTGTTATTTTAGTTCCGTTTATTGCTTCGAACTCCTATGCTTTACGCCTGACGATAACATCCGAAATTTTGGACTCATCGTCCTCGACAAACAAGTTTGACATAAACCATGCAATCGCCCCGTAAAGCCCGAACGCCACCGGGAGCATAACCATTCCCAGCAGGTCGTGGTAAATTCCCTGTGCATATTGCGGGTCACAAAACACGTAGATGAGACCGGTTATGGTTACCCTTATAATATTGCAGAGAATCGCTATTGGGATAGTGCTGGCCAAAAGCACGAGTCGCTGCCATGCGGGCCTGTAGTGCAGATATGCCATTGCCACGCCCAGGGCAAAAAACGTCATAAGCAGGCGCATACCACTGCACGCCTCTGCCACGTCGAGGGGCGGTTCCAGGGCCTTGCCCTTGTAAATGATATCTATTACGACCCCGTTGGCTATAGCATCCATTTTTGGTATCAGATTGAGTACCGCGGTTGAAGCCGCAGCCGCCCACAGACGCATTGGTATCGTGGCGCTTCTTAATATTTCATCCGGCAGCGGTATCGCGAATATAAGGTATGTGATTGGCAGCCACGTATATTTCAGCAAAACCCAGCCGCCAAGAAACAATACCACGGCCCCAAGCGCTCCGACAGCGGATATCTGTCGGAAGTATCCATACCCCGCCGGGGTAATCGTGTTAAAAACGTAAAATAAGATTACGCCAACCAGCAAAAGCAGCCCCAGGTAGTTTGGTTTGGTTCGGGTATTGAGGATTTCCTGCCTGGATTGGTTCAGGAAGTATAAGCTGAAAAGCGGGATGAGGAATCCGTGTGACCAGCCGGGGTCAGTCAGCCATTGATTAACGATGCCGCCTATTTCTTTGTTAAACAGGCAGTAAAGCAGCGTTCCGATTATCACAATCCGGATATATGTGTGCACTCCGAGTTGCCGCCACTGCTCTTTTGGTGCAGAAGCGGTTTCCTGAGTATCGGTAGTAGATACAGTAAAGTTATCCGCCATAATATTCGATTTTCTGCGATATTGGTTGGCGACTTTGGGCAGTTTTACGTGCCCAAGTGCTTAACACACAATCAACCGTTGTGTGGCCATCTCACTGAAACAGTGGGAATCCAAACCCGGATTGCGGGTTAGTGAAAAAATTACGGTCGTAGATGAACCCGAAACCATAAGTCGCCCTGAACGCATTTCGCAGTACCGCACGCCATCTGGCCGACGGATGCGTTCCAACGTTGATTAAGTCGTTTGGTTTGATAAAGAAATCCGGCTGTTCGCCCGTTGCGATTTTATCCAGGTCCACCATAACAATTTCTTCGCGTTTCTTACCAATTCTTCTGACGACCTCACAATTTTTTGGCCAAGCCAGTTGTCCCAGACCGCCCGCTGAAGCGATCGCCATTTTCAGCGTCATAGGACGACCTGTTATGTTGACAAACCCTTGATTATTTACGTTACCCATAATACAGAATTCACCAATAATATCAACAGGCACGTGAATAGTATCGCTTGGTCTGATTACGATATTATAACGAGGGTCTCCGCCAAGGAGTTTGTCTGCGGGAACTCTTATGATTCGTCTTTGTGTGCCTCCGGAGCCGATTTGTTCCCAGCCGGTTGCAGCTGGTTCTTTGGCGGCTTGTGGCTGCCTAGGTTGCTCGACCTGTTCCTGAGGTTTTTGGGGCTGGGGCTTGTCTATCTGGACCGGAATCCATCGGCCATCCTGGAATGTCCATTCAATCCGGCCTTCACTTGCGGGTGATGTAGGGCTGGCGGCGGAAGACGGACGACTGCCTGTTCTCTGATTGCTATCCTCGGATTCCCGTAATGTTTCCGGTAATGCGGCTTCGTCAAGCTCGTTGGTTGTGGCCATTTCCGTTGAGGTGATGACAATATTACTGCCTGCGCCGCGATTTGCCATTGGAGCGATTACATCCAGCATTTCATCCGGCTTCTCAGCTGGAGGGGCAGCTGGGGGTAAAGTTTTCTCGACATTTGCTTTAGGTGTTTCTGTCGAAGGCGGGGGCGGGGCCGTTTCAGCCGACGTTTCTTTGCCCGTAATTGGCCTGGACACATATATGTAGCTTATATTGAACTGGCTTATACCACCTGCGATTGCCAGTGCATCCGCCAGCCGATAATCGTAACGGGGTATTTCATATAGGCCGGGCTTCGGAACGCCGTTGCCCAGAATAGAAAACAGCCGGCTTTGGGATTTGAACAGAGTTACTGTTACCGAAGGCGATTTCAGGATGTTGGGTGAGAGAATCTGTTTTATTTCCTCTTCCAGTTGTGATTCGGTCAGTCCTCCCGCGTTCACCACTCCGACGTCAGGAATAGATAATTTGCCTGTTTCGGTAATAACAAACTGGTTTGTATACAAAGCGCCTTCCTGGAACAGCTCGAAAATGCTTATGTTGACAACATCGCCAGGGCCGAAGACGTAATCAGTATCATAAGCGACGACGTCGGCGGGCCTGGGGTCCTCGCCGGATTCCCAGGCAGCAGACGATTCCTCTACCACGCCCAGTGAGTCGAGTATCACGTTCACTGCCGGAACGGGCTTAAATCTGCCAACTTGGGAGGGGTCCCAGAACTTGACATCGCAACCAACCGCGCAGACGCATAACGCAAGCAGGGAAACAACCGAAGATGCTGTCTTTATTTTCTTCATGTCTTTAAATTTATCGGCTTAGGGCATACACAGCTTTACCTGCCTTGCCCAGATTCTAAGTGTGAATAGCTTCGATTTTGGCTTAAAAAACCGCTCCTCAAAATAGCTGCGCACACCGAAGCCCGCAAAAAGCGATATATAGACCTAACATCTTATATTAAAAAGAGTTACGCGTATATTTTGCCTGAATGTTCCGAGGCAAAAGCAAAGCGTTGCGTGTGCTCACCTCACCTCGAGATGACCTCCCTGACACTACAAACCCCGATTTACCGGGACCTAACAAACAATGCCCATATCTACTCTTAAAAGCGGGTGTTTGTTCATTGTCGTTTTATCATTTGGTGCGTCCTATAACAAGGGGATTGGGAATATAGACAAAACTGGCAATTGCGTCAAGAAAAAAAGTGGCGGGGCAAAAAAAATTATCAAATTTAATGGTTTTGTGTGTTCACCATGCAAAAGTTTTTTGCCAGGCCTGTTTGAGCGAATTAATCTCGGCGTTAATGACTTTTTGGCCTCTAAGGTCCTTTATTACCAAGTTTTTAGTGTCAGTTACCTTTGCAATTTGGCCAAATAGCAGATTTAACATCAGTCTGGCAAAGGAGTTATAGTTTTCCGGCTCAACCTCAATGATGTATCGCGAATTCGATTCGCTGAATAATTGGGCGCTGGTTTGGCCGCAATCTTTGGTTTTTGGCAGTCCTCGCAGGTCGGCTTCGATGCCCAGTCCGCCCGCAAATGCCATTTCGGCAAGCGCAACCGCCAGCCCCCCTTCCGAACAGTCATGACAACTGGCAACCAGTCCTTTTGCTATCGCCTCGGCGACTTTGCGGGCTATCTTCGGCGCCATTTTCAGGTCAACCTTCGGCGCTTCGTCCTGATTGTTTTTATCAAGCGATGCATAATGTGAGCCGCCAAGCTCATTTTTCGTCTCGCCCACGATGAACAACAGGTTGCCCGGTTTTTTGACGTCCATTGTTACGCACTTGCCGACGTCATCGACTAAGGATATTGCGCTTACCAGCAGCGTCGCCGGGATAGAGATTCGTGTGCCGTCGTCGCGTCTGAATTCATTGTTGAGAGAATCCTTGCCTGAAATGAACGGCGCATCGAACGCGATTGCCCCATCGTAACAGGCCTGGGCCGCACGCACTAATGTGCCGAGCGTTTCCGGTTTTGTGCAGTCGCCCCAGCAGAAATTATCCAGTAGCGCGATGCGGTCTGTCTTTGCGCCGACGCAGACGAGATTCCTGATTGCTTCGTCTATCCCGGAAAGAGCCATCCAATACGGGTCGATGTCCCCATAGCAGGGATTCATTCCGCAGCTTATCGCAACGCCGCGGTCGGAATCATATTTTGGTCTTATGACCGCCGCGTCACCGGGGCCGTCGTTGGTAACGCCTGTCAGGGGCTTGATGACCGATGCACCCTGCACCTCGTGGTCATACTGACGAATTACCCATTCTTTGCTTGCGACGTTGTAACTCGACAGGATAGCCAATAATTCGTCATTGTAGTTATCTTTTTCGACACTCGATACTCGATGCTCGATGCTCGATGATGAACGAGAAGTCCAGACGGCTTTTCTGGAATATTTGGGGACGCCATTGTGCAAAAACTCCATATCGAGTTCGCCTACGACAGTGTCTTTATACAGGAGCTTCAGTTTTTTGTCGCCTGTGAATGTGCCGATTACAGTGGCCTCGACGTTTTCGCCCGCGAAGATTTTCATTATCGCGTCGAGGTTCTCCGGCTTTACGGCGATGACCATTCGTTCCTGCGCTTCGCTAATCCAGATTTCGGTGTAATTTAGCCCAGCGTATTTGAGCGGGACTTTGTCGAGGTCAACTTCCGCGCCCAAATCCTGACCCATTTCGCCTACCGCGCTGGAGAGTCCGCCTGCGCCGCAGTCGGTGATTGCCTCGTATAACCCCTTTTCATTGGCCTGGAGGAGCACATCTAACATTTTCTTTTCGGTGATGGCGTTGCCGATTTGCACGGCGTGGGAGAAAATCGTTTCGTGTTCGTGGGTCATTTCGCCCGATGAGAACGTCGCCCCGTGGATTCCGTCTCTGCCTGTCCTGCCTCCGACGACGATAATGAGGTTGCCCGCCTGCTGATGTTTGAAGCATTTATTTTTATCCATTATGCCTATGTTGCCGCAGAAGACGAGCGGGTTTGCGATGTACCTGTCGTCGAAATAGATTGCGCCGTTGACGGTGGGGATACCCATCCTGTTGCCATAATCGCGGACGCCTGCTACGACGCCCTTCATAATTCGTCTCGGGTGCAGGACGCCCTTGGGGACATCTTCGAGTTTCATATTCGGGTCGCCGAAGCAGAATATATCCGTGTTGGCGATTGGTCTTGCGCCCATTCCTGTCCCCATCGGGTCGCGTATGACGCCGCCTATGCCAGTTGCGGCGCCGCCATAAGGGTCGAGTGCGGATGGGTGATTATGCGTTTCGACTTTGAAGCAAACCGCGGATTCATCATCGAAATCGATGACGCCCGCGTTATCCGCGAAGACGCTTATGCACCAGGGCTTGTTTAAATCCTTTGTGGCTTTGAAAACGGTTTGCTTGAGCAGGTTGTCGAACTGGATGTGCTGGCCGTCGAGGTCCATATCGACTTTGCTTTTGAGTGTTTTGTGGACGCAGTGTTCGCTCCATGTTTGCGCGATTGATTCAAGCTCGATATCGGTCGGCTCCCTGCCGATTCGTTTGAAGTAATCCTGAATCGTTTTCATTTCCACGGCGTTTAGGAACAGGTCTTTTTCCTTGCTGAGATTGACAAGCCCCTGCTCATCGAGGTCTCGTATCGGCAGGCGGACTAAATTCAGTTCATAAGGTTTTATGTGCGGGCTTGGCGGTTCGGTGTCGTTGCCGACAACGCAGACCTCGATGCAGTCGTTGGCCAGAATTTTTCTGGCGATTGTATCGATTTGTTTGCTGTTCAATTCTCCGAGCAGAACGTATTTTCTGGCGGTGCGGACGCTATCGGGTTTTACGCCCATATCGTTCATTGCGCTTGTTACAGATTCCGCGACGGGGTCGGTAACGCCGCTTTTGAGATGCACTTCCATCAGCGTTACTTTTGCCAATCCCGACGGTGCGCCGCTTCTGCCGATGTAATACTCTTCACAAACGGGGTCTGCCAGAAGCTCTTTTGCCAGCCGGTCGGCGAAATCTTTTTCGAAATCCGCCTCTATTAAGTACACGCGGGCGAACTGCACCGCCTCGACTGCGTTTATCCCAAATTCTTTTATATCAGTAAGAACGCTAATTCCCTGAACATCGGGGAAACCCGCCTTGTTGCATACCTCAATTCGCCATTGTTTCACAGTGATAATTCCTTAAAAAAATTTTACCGCGGAGACCGCAAAGCTCGCGGAGATTATTTTAGTTTTTTCTCTGCGGTCTCAGCGTGCTCAGCGGTGAGTTGTTCAGCGGATTATACGGCGGGGCGATTGAATCGTCAAGAAATGTAGCATTTGGGATAGCGTCAAGTATTATGTGTAAGTTCGAAAGCGTAGCTGGTTTGGGGTTGCCTATTTATTAATCAAGTGAAACAATTTGTTTGCCTGTTCGGTATCCAGGGTTTTTAGGATTTTGTATTCTTCAAGGGCTGATTCTTTGTTGCCAGTTATTAAATAGGTAACGCCAAGATTATAGTGTGCCTCGGTCCAATTCGGCTTGATTCTGATGGCCTGCTTAAGGGCTTCTACGGCATCCTGATAGCGGCCAAGGCTGCCGTAGACAACGCCAAGATTATAGTGTGCATCGGCATAATCCGGCTTAATTCTGATGGCCTGCCTATAGGATTCTATTTCTTCCTGATAGCGGCCAAGGTTGCTATAAGTAAAACCAAGATTACAGTATGCCTCAGCCAAATTAGGCTTGATTCTGATGGCCTGCTTATAGGCTTCTATCGCATCCTGCCAGCGGCCAAGTTTACTGTAGACAGCGCCAAGATTATAGTGTGCATCGGCATAATCCGGCTTGATTCTGATGGCCTGCTTATAGGATTCTATTGCATCTTGATTGCGGCCAAGTTTGTCGTAGGCACTGCCAAGATTACAGTGCGCATCGGCATAATCAGGATTGATTCTTATGGCCCGTTTATAGGCTTCTATCGCATCCTGATAGCGGCCAAGATCGCCGTAGGCGACGCCAAGATTATTGTGCGCATCGGCATAATCAGGATTGATTCTGATGGCCTGCTTATAGGATTCTATCGCATCCTGATAGCGGCCAAGTTTGTAGTAGGTAACGCCAAGATTATTGTGCGCAAGATAATTGTTTTTCGTTGCCTCAAGGGCATGTGTAAAAAGAGTGGAACTATTCTTCCAATAGCCTACCTGTCGGTAAGTTCCCATTCCCATAGCCGTAAGCACCATTGCCGCCGCTATACCGAGGGCAATTTTTCGATACAGCCATTTTGAAAGAAGCTCCGGCAGACCCCATACAATCATTGTGAAAAGACCTATATAGGGTATATAGGTAAAGCGGTCGGCATAAGAAGACCCCGTGAACTGAACAAGTCCGATGACGGGTATAAGTGTTCCGACAAACCAGAGCCAGCCGACCAGCAAATACTTTCGGGTGTGCCAAATGCGGAATACCAGAAAAGACACGCCAACCAGCAGCAAAGCACAAAGCACAACCTGCCAGAGCGGAAAGCTGTCGGGATCAAAGGGATAGAATACCGCAAGGTTTTCAGGCCAGAACATCTTGCCCATATATGCCGCGTAAGATAGGAAAACATTGTCAACTCTTTCCTTCAAGGGAAGACTCTTGATGTCGAGTATGCCACCCCTGGCCTGCTGAGTCAGAAAGGTGATAACGCTTGAGACGGCAGAAAGAACAAAGAAAGGAATTTTTTCAATTATTATCCTATACAGAATCGCGCGTCCATCGTGAATGGGGGTAAGTTTGCGGGGCTGGCGGCCAGAGGTCTTTGCAGGCTGGGAACCAAAACGATTCAGCGGCCAATAGTCCAAAAGCAGGAGCAGGAACGGCAGAGTAACGAGCATTGGTTTTGCAAGAAGGCCTGATGCGAACAGCAAAACTGTCAACACATAGCGAACCAGGCCGCGGCGTCTGACATAGCTGACATAAGCGGCCAATGTAAGCAGCAGGAACAATGTGCTCAGCACATCCTTGCGCTCAGCAATCCAGACGACAGATTCGACATGCATCGGATGGAGGGCAAAGGCCGCTGCCACAAATGCGCTCGGCCATAGTGCGCTGGTCATTTTCTTAAAAACCGCAAAAAGCAGCAAGGTATTTGCAAGGTGAAGAAATACATTTACAAGATGAAACCAGCCGGAGTTTGTACCGAACAACTGACAATTCAGCATCAAGGACAGCCACGTCAAGGGCTGCCAGTATCCGAGGTGGCAGGTTGTAAAAGCCCAGATAATGCCGTCAGGGGTCAGACCATTCAAAACGTGCTGGTTTTCGTATACGTAGCCATTATCATCGTAGTGGACAAAATCGAAATTGCGGACCTGCCAGAAGACCAGCAAAGTGCTCAATATTAAGGCAGAATAAACGAAAATAATGACGTTTCTCTTCGCAAATTCGAGCATACTTATAGTGTATTGATGCAAATAGGTGCCGTCAAGGAGTAGAAACTCCGGTTGTGGAGTGGGAAGAATTGATTGCAGGGCTAATATCTTTTACAATGATTACCATTGCTGTTTTGAGAAATATTCAGATTCAAATCAGTTCCTTCCTGTTCATTTTGTATTCTACGAGCTTGCTGCGTTTGGTTCTTGCGGCGTCGAGCAGCTTCTCAATTTTTTTTCTGTCGCCGGCGCGAATCGCTTTTTTAAGTTTCGTAAGTTCGGCGGTCAATAGGTCAATTCCGCGAATGATATTTTGGGTGTTGGTCATCAGGACATCCGCCCAGATATTGGCGGGGCCTGATGCGATTCGAGAGCTATCCATAAAGCCCTTGCCTGCGAATTTTAATTCTTCCGCGTTACTGGCGTTGACCAGCGCTGCTGCGGTAATGTGCGGCAAATGACTGACGTCGGCGAAGATGCGGTCGTGTTGGGCGGGTGTCATTATTTTAACGAAACATCCCAGCGCAGACCAGAATTCTTTGGTGATTCGCAGCGAGCGTTTGTTTGTGGTCTTTGTCGTTGTGAGGATGCACAGCGCCTTATAGAAAAGGTCGTCCCTGCAAAACTCGATGCCCCTTTGTTCGGAGCCAGCGATTGGATGCGAGCCGACGTAGTGAACATTTTTTGGCAGGCATTTTGTAGCCCAGTGATGGGGCATTAACTTTGTAGAGCCGACGTCTGTTACTATGCAGCCAGCGGGTAAACAATCGGCGATTTGGCGAAATGTGTCCTCAAAGTTACATATTGGCGTTGCGAGGATGACTAAATCAGCGTCTTTGACGCTCGCTTTTATGTCGTCGAAAACCTCATCGACGACTTTTAGCCGGCGTGCCTTTGCGCGGGTGCTTGCCCTGTGGGAAAACCCGGCTGTTTTCACGCCGGAAAGCGATTGCGATACGGCTAAACCCACGGAACCGCCCAATAAACCCAGTCCAATGACCGTTATTTTTCTTAAGTGCTGCATAATCAAGACCTTACAGAAAATAGACGTTAAACAGGTCGCCGATAAAAGTTATAACAAGCCGGGGGCTATGTCAATTTTTTTCTTTAATTTTGGCAGGGTTAATGCTATTATGGGTGTCCGTTCGATAGATACCGGGTAATAAACAAGAGCGCTATCTGTGCGTCTGTTTACGAATAGCATTGGTTAAGAATGAATGGCAACGGATAAAGATAAAAATCAGGAGAAAATCGGTAGCGGCGACTACCTCGATTTTGAACAGAAAGTGGCGGACTTCGACAGCCAGATGGAGGAGCTGCGCCGCCTAAGCTCGATAAAGGGAATTGATTATTCCACAGAGATTCGCCAGATTCAGCTTGACCAGGTGGCCGAGCTGAAGCGCGTTTATTCGCAGCTCAATGCCTGGCAGACGGTGCAGGTGGCGCGACATCCCAAAAGGCCCCTGCTGCCGGATTATCTGAATCTGATGGTAAAGGACTTCCGCGAGCTTCACGGCGACAGGTGTTTCGGCGATGACCGGGCGATGGTTACGGGATTCGGCCAGATAGGCAGAGAAAAAGTTCTTGTTGTGGGCCAAAACAAGGGACGCGGGCTGAAGGAAAAAATGTCGTGCAATTTCGGTTGCGCCAACCCGGAAGGTTATCGCAAGGCGATGGCTAAGATGAAATTCGCCGCGAAATTCGGCATACCGATTGTTACGCTTATCGATACTCCCGGCGCGTATCCTGGAATCGGCGCCGAGGAACGAGGCCAGGCACAGGCGATAGCAGTCAATTTATTCGAGATGTCCCGATTGCCGGTGCCGGTAATCTGTATCTGCATAGGTGAAGGCGGTTCGGGCGGCGCGCTTGGCATTGGCGTCGGCGACCGGCTTGCGATGCTGGAGTTCGCGTATTATTCGGTAATTTCGCCCGAGGGCTGCGCGGGCATTTTGTGGCGTGACGGCTCACAGGCGCCTGAGGCGGCCGAAGCGCTTAAGCTGACAAGCAAAGATTTGCTCAAGCTGAAACTCGTCGATGAAGCGATAGCCGAACCATTGGGCGGAGCTCATCGAAATATCCACGATACTGTTTATAACGTTGAGCAATACATTACAAGGACCCTTGCTGTTCTAAAGCGGACAAAGATAGAAACGCTGCTGGAAAACAGATACGCCAAACTGCGGACTATAGGCGGCGAGCCGACGGCGGTTCTGCGGGATAAGACGCACAAGACAAAGATAAAGACCATCGAGGTTAAGCAGGGCAAGTCAAAATCTCTGACTACAAAAGTTTGAGTCGCACAACTCAGCAAAGACAGGGGGATGGACTTATTGGGTATTAAGGGGGCTGTTTACCAATAGTTATTATTTACCCTTCGTGGTCACTCTCGGCTTCAAACTCTGTGCTGCTATCAGGTTCCGCTTCCGGTTCGGCTTCCTCTTCTTCATCGGATTCCGGTTCGGTACCGGCTTCATAAGGTGGAATCTCGCCTGTTTCATCAGCTTCACCACCAAACTGATGACCTTTTTCTTTAAGTTCCGCACAGGCGACGCAGTAACGCGCCCAGGGTATGGCATTAAGCCGGGCCTTGGAAATTGACTCGCCCTTGCCTTCACAAACGCCGAATGTCCCATCACCGATACGGTTAAGCGCATCGTTGATTTCCTTGAGCATCTTCTTTTCGCTGTCCATCAGGTCCAGGGCGAATTCCTGTTCGAAGTTATCCGAGCCGGCGTCGGCCATGTGGAAAGGCATACTCGACAATTCGCTTCGCTCCTTTTTGAAAGTTTCATCTTCCATAGTAGAAACGTTGCCGAGCAACTCACCACGTTTGGCGAGCAGCAGTTCCCTGAATTTTTGTATTTCTGCTGCCGTCAAGCCGTTCTTGTTGCTTTTACCTGTCTTATTGGTTTTTCGCTTTGCCATTTTTTACCAACCTGCCCGTTCAATGATAACTCAAATTCAGCGTTGCTCACCCGACCAAGGCCTTTCCGCTGATATTTCTACGTCGGAGTCGGGTGACAGATTATATAAATCTTTCGCCGTTCCACAACTAAAATTCCGCCGGGCAAGTCCAAATTATTTCGACAATAATAACCCCCTACTTTGCCCAAAACGGTTTTTCGTGGGGATTTTATCACCTGCTAAAACGAACGGGCGCTATCCAGGATGAAAGTTACCGGGCCATCGTTTATGCTCTTTACCTGCATATTTGCGCCAAAAACCCCTTTGGCGACCTCCAAACCCTTATCAGCAATCAAGTTAGCCGTTTTGTCATACAGTTGTTCGGCAATCGCCGGTTCGGCGGCAACATCAAATCCGGGTCTTCGACCCTTGCGGCAGTCGCCCTGAAGCGTGAAATTACTGACTAATAGAACCTGGCCTTTTACTTCCTGTACGCTGAGATTCATTTTGCCCGCATTGTCCGCGAATATCCGCAGGTTAGCTATTTTTTCGGCCATAAACTCAGCATCAGCCTGGGCGTCGGGCTTTCCCACACCTAAATACACGAGCAACCCCCTGCCGATTTGACCTGCGATTTTCCCGTCCACCTCGACAGTCGCACTCGATACCCTTTGTATAACAGCCCGCATACTAACCACCTTCCAAAAATAACCATACTACCAAAAACCACTCCCAACCACATCTTTAAATTGATTGTCGCGGATTGATTATTGATTAAGTCCAGACAATGGAAAAAGTGCATTTGTGCCAAAGGCACACAAAGCCGCTTATAAAGGGCTATTACGCCTGCCCCCAACTGTTCCCTGGATTTTTTAAAAAAAAGTCTTGAGCCGCAATACTGTCGATAGTATTTCCCGGCGGCGGCTATTTTTACGTCCGCCACTCAATAATAGGATTATTAGAAGCTGTTATGTAAACAATATCGCTTCTGTTGCTTGCTGTGTCAACGACAGTGTATTTCATAAGCACCCCTTCTGCTCCTCGCAGCATCGCCAAAACGAGTATGCTGTGCGTCCTCGTTCCGGGGTTCGAAAAAACGGTCACCGCCCTGTTTTTTAAAAAAATGCGTCGAAGATTTTATTCAAAACAGCGGCACGTCGAAGCGATGATAGAAGAATCGGCCTCTCGTAAAACCCAGAATGACCCCAAAGAGCCATTCGCTGTCGGCTGGCGCTCAATGTAAGTTCAATATCGAAGCCGATTCAAAAAATCTACCCCACCGCTCTTTTAATTTACCAAATTGCCTAACGCGATAGCGTTAAGGGCTGTTTTATAGGGCGGCATAAACAGCAATGTGTTATTGGTGTAAATACAACTAATTTAATCCAAGGTAACGGTTTAAAAATCTATTTTGTGAGTTTCAGACGTTTTGAGCGTGTTTCACGTGAAACATTGCTCTTCAAAAGATGTGAATGGTATCTCTTATTGCTATGCCTATGGAGAATAGGCAGTCGATTACTTTTGACGTCTCAACGACAAAGCTAAACGAAGAAGATAGAGGAGCTGTTAAGGCAATCTTGATTTTTTCACCAACCCCATAGACGCGTATTTCGCTGCTTTGATATTCGAAAAGGGCGGCCTGGATGTTCTCCGGAGATATGAAATCTTGTGCAGGCGAATAGATTTAAATATTACTGTGTGATAAATTTGTGCGGTTGCGGCAACCAGATTCGAGTCGATGACCTCCGGTTTACAAAACCGGAGCTCTATCTAACTGAGCTACAGCCAATCGTTTTTACTCTCGCTTCAAATGTTTTCCTCGTCTCACGCAGGGGAATGTGTATCAAATACTCTTGAGTGTAGGTATCAAGCGAGAAAAGAGCGTAACAGAGATGCGGTGAAGGGCCAACAGGATAAAATGATGTTGCCCCCCTGCAATTGTTTCACGTGAAACATTTTTTGTATAACGAGCGTTTTTTTTCTAGCATCACTGGAGAGTTTCCGCTACAAACACCGAAATATTTTATGAAGACCTCAATTAAGAATATAGTGTGCGAAATAACCTGGAGCTATGGTTGGCGCAGGGAAAATTAAGATTACCGAAGGAGCGAAATAATGACTGAGAAGATAGACAAACCTAGACATCTCGGCAGGGGGCTGGCATCACTGTTGGGTCCTATAACCACAGCCACAGAAGAATCTCCCCTACCAATTTCTATAACCGAAATAAACGCTAACATCTTGCCAAATAAGGAGTTGCGCGGTTCGTTTCGAGAAATAAAAGTTGATGAAATCGAAGCAAATCCATATCAGGTTCGTTCTTTTTGGAACGAACAAGAATTGGCGGAATTAGCGCAGTCAATCAAGGCAAAGGGTGTGATTCAGCCGGTGATTGTCAGGCCTATGGGTTCTGGTTATCAGTTGATAGCAGGGGAAAGACGTTGGCGGGCGGCAAAGATGGTGGGGCTTCAGACGGTCCCTGCCATTATCAGGCCCGTTAAAGATGATGAGATGCTTGAGTTGGCCCTAGTGGAGAATATTCATCGGGCGGACCTGAACCCTATTGAACGAGCAAATGCCTATCAGAGGTACGTAAGCACGTTCTCGCTGACGCAGGCCGATGCAGCTCAACGGCTGGGCGAAGACCGGTCCGTGATTGCTAACTACTTGCGGCTGCTGGGCTTACCGGCCGAAATCAAACAAATGCTCATCGATGGTCAGCTTACAATGGGGCATGCTCGCGCGATACTGGCATTGCCGACCGATGAATTAAGGCGAAAGCTCGCCAATCGCGCGATGGCAGGGCGGCTAAGCGTAAGAGAAGTTGAACGGCTGGTTAGACAATACCTGACCGCAAATGATGCGCAGAAAATTAAAATCAGGACAAGGCCGGCGCATATTCAGGACCTCGAAGGCCGGCTGAGTAAAGAGCTTGGAACCAATGTGGCCATAGAAACCCGCAAAAACGGGAAATGCGGAAGGATTGTCGTTGAGTTTCATTCGCTCGAAGAATTTGATAGAATAATGCAGCATATCGGCGTAACAAGCACCGAGGAAGTTTAAAACGAATACGAGATGTATTTAACTGCCCCGATGCGGGCTCGACGAAAGGTGTGGAATATGAGATGCTGGAAAAGAGTGGCAGATATTGTGAATCTGATAAATTATGAAAAATCAGTAATGTTACTGAGTTTTATTTTATGTCTTTGCCTGGCAGGGCCTGGCGCTTTACGGATGGCGTATGGGCAGGGGACTTTGGTGGAGACCGTCGGAACGATGGAGATATCGCAACAGGTTGATAATGGCGTCAATCAGAACGCGCCGAAACGGACGGTTGATACGAAAAAACCAGCACAAGATACAAATAATGTAACAGAACCGAACCGTGCGCCGACAGGAGTGCAGGGCAGACCTAATCCCGCCCCGCCGCCGGATTTACAGCAGCAGGGTCAGGCCCCGGCAACAGTTGAAACAACAACAACCGCCCCTGTTGTAATGACGGATACAAATGTACCTGACGTAAACGATTTTAACGCGTTCAAGCGGGAAATAGACCGTATTGATATGTCCGCCCGCGGCGAAGATTCTCAGTGGCTTGGAAAACAGGAGAAAAAAGCGGAACTCGCCAAAGCGATGAATAATGTTGTTGTCGCGGAATTAGGATTTCTGCGAAAAGTTGCAGCGGCAGCGAATGACGTAAACGCCGTAGAGGCAATAGACTTGGTGTTGAAAAAGAGGCAGGACCGCCTGAATAAACTGGTAACCAAACTTGAGAATGAAGTGAAGGAAGAGCGCCAGCCACGCGAACGTAGAACACCCAGGACAAGCGGTACGCAGCAGCAGGCCCAGCCCCAGACCGAACGTCCTGCCGGCGGGGGCACCAACCCGGTAAGGCGCGCAAGAAGCACAGTTAGCGCGGATCAGTAGTAGTACCAGTATCGTCTGTCGCGGATGGTTGCTGTTATTGTTGAAACTGCGGCGTGGTTATAGTTGACCTGCCGTTGAATTGGCCGCATAATAGCCCCCTTTGTTCATGACGACGGAGATATTTGCTGAAAGTTTATGGCGAAGGACATGGAAATAAAACCGAAGAGCCGTGCGGCCGAGATAGCCAACACGCTTGAATGGCTTATAACGGCTTTTGCGCTGGCGTTTGTATTTCGCGCGTTTGTTATGGAAGCGTTCCGTATCCCAACGGGCAGTATGGCGAGTACGCTGCTCGGAGCGCATTACACGATGCGATGCACACAGTGTGGCTATAAATACTGCTACGGGCAAAATATTTACGCGCCGGCACGGCTCAGGGGACAGAGCAGGCAGGAATATTCTCGCTGCCCGAGCTGCGGTTATTATCAGATAACGGCGGGCGATATGGCTCCTTCGAGCGGCGACAGGATACTGGTGCTGAAGTGCATATACCAGTTCGAAGAGCCGAAGCAGTTCGACGTGGTGGTGTTCAAGAACCCGCTCGACCCGACGGAAAATTATATCAAGCGGCTGGTTGGCCGCCCCGGTGAGACGGTCGAGATAATCGACGGAGACGTGTATATCAACGGGCAAATAAGCAGGAAGCCGGCGAAGGTGCAGGAAGAATTGTGGATGCCTGTTTACGACAATGATTACCAGCCGGCCAGGCAGGATGAGCCGACGTTCAACGGGCACAAGTGGCGGCAGCCGTTCCGGAACCCGGACGGCACGAAATGGAAAGTGGACGACGCCAGCCCCACGATTTTCCGGCTGAGCGGAGATCCAAACGAGAAATATTCGCTTGTTTATGATACGACGCGAGGCAATGAGTTCAGGGCGACGTATGCTTACGATGAGCTTTTCGATTATAAATTTATGCCCTATTGCAGCGACCTTATGGTTCGGTTTTTGGTCAATACGAGCAGGTCCGAGGGTTTCGCTGGTGCGTCATTGAGTAAATATGGGATACAATACACTGGAAAAGTTAATTTTTCAGGACGGATGACAATATCGCGGCTTGCGAACGGCAAGGAAGACGTGCTGGCCACCAAAGCGGCTGGTTCGTTGGCGGTTGGCAGTCCGAAGATGTTCAGGTTCGCCAATGTTGACCACGAGCTGGTTCTCGAATTCGGGAATGAAAAGCTGGTTGGAGACCTTGGTCGCGGCCCTAATGACGTTGGGGACAGGAAAACGGAAATTGAGCCGGAGGCGAAAATTTTCGGTGCGGGCGAAATCGCTGTTTCTCACCTGGCGTTGTTCAGGGATATTCACTATACCGGCAGAAACCCCAACAATAACGAGCAGGGCAGGGCAACCGAGGGCAACCCGCTGACGCTCAAAGCGGACCAGTTCTTTATGCTTGGCGACAACAGTCCTCGCAGCGAAGACGGCAGGTGGTGGGCTCGTCCGGGCAAAGGAAACAACGGGGAAATTTACGCCAAAGGGATTGTTCCCCGCGATTATCTCGTCGGTAAAGCGCTTTTTGTATATTGGCCCGCCGGCTTCAAACCCTTACCGAAATTTCCCCTGGCGATTGTTCCCAACATCGGCGAAGTCCGGTTCATTTACGGCGGCTCGGATAAAACGAGGTAACGCCCGGTTCGTATATTGCGATTGTCCGAGCGGTTGGAAACCGGATTAGGACGAATGGTTTTTTGTGAACCTGCCTAATGGGAAAAAGAATTTTGTTTGGCCTATTTGAGCGGAGAATGTCCGGACGCCGAAGACGCGTTCGATTCGCTCGGTTGTGAGGATTTCCCGGGTGGGCCCGAAGTTATAGCCGCCGTCGGCGGAGAGCAGCAGAACCAGATCGCTGTATTGTGCGGCCAAATTAATATCGTGCGTAACCGACACAATCGTCTTTTGTTTCTCGATTTGCATTTTTTTCAGCAGGTCATAAATCCCGACCTGGTGTTTCATATCCAGAAAGCTCGTCGGCTCATCGAGAAGCAGTATCGGGGTCTGCTGTGCCAGCGCCCGTGCGATGAATATTCGCTGGCGTTCACCGCCACTGAGATGTCCAAGAGGCCTGTCGGAGAATCGTGTGGTATCAGTCATTTCGAGCGCCTTGGCTATCGCTTCCCTGTCGGCGTCGGTCTCGAATGCCAGTGCACCCAAATAGGGCGTTCTGGCCATCGAAACAACCTCTGCCGCCGAAAATTCAAAGACCGGAATAAATTCCTGACGCACGACGGCGATTTTTTTCGCGAGTTGCCTGACGGAATACGAGGTTATCGGTTTCGAGTCGATTTCGATTGAGCCGGACGCGGGTTTGAGCAGGCCCGATAGCAAATTGAGAAGCGTTGTTTTGCCCGCCCCGTTGGGGCCTGCGATTGACAGAAACGTGCCGGCGGGAATCTCAAAGCTAAGATTCTTTAGTATCTGGGCTTGCGGCCCATAAGAAAAACCAAGATTTTCGACTTGTATGCAAATGCTCATCGCAAATTCCCCACTTTCTTGCTGTATCTGGAAAGCAGGATTAGGAATACCGGCCCGCCGATGATTGCGGTTATCACGCCCACCGGCAACTGGGCAGGGGCGATTATTGTGCGGGCGATTGTGTCGCAGATGACGACAAATGCCGCGCCGAGCAGCGCGCTTGTGGGCAGTAACTGACGATGGTCCGGGCCGAAGACAAGGCGGACCGAATGCGGAACGACTAATCCGACAAAACCAACCAGTCCGCTTAGTCCGACAGCAACGGCGGTTATGAAAGACGCAAGGGCAAATGCGACTAAAGTAATCTTGCGGGGATTGACGCCGAGCGACCGCGCCTCGCCTGCGCCGAACGCCAAGACGTTTAGCTTTTGACTGATTGTGAACAATACTGCGATGCCGGCGATTATGAATATGGCGCTAGCCAGCAGCGTGGAAAAATCTTTTTCGCCGATACTGCCCATAAGCCACATAATCGTGGAGCGCAATTGCTCGCTATCTATCAGGGACGTCATCAGCATTATCACCGCGGAGAAAAACGCGTTGATGACTACGCCCGCTAGGAGCAAACTGGTTACCGTTGAGCCGCCCGCCAAATGTCCCGTGAACCAGACCAGCCAGACGGTGCCTATGGCGAACAAAAACGCCATCGCGGCCATTGGTGAGCCGCCCACGAACGACCAGCTTATCCCGGCAATCGCCGCGGTCATTACGCCGAGCGCCGCGCCGCTTGATATGCCGAGGATATACGGTTCCGCGAGAGGATTTCGCAGGATTGCCTGCAAAACGACACCACTTGCGGCCAATGCCGCACCGACAAGCGCAGCGAGGATTATCCGCGGGATGCGAACGCGGACGAATATGTCGTAATCGGTATTCTGTCCCGGCGTGTCACCCGGCCCTGCGAATACTGCGGACAGCGATATTTTTTGTGTCCCCACAAGCGAACATACAAACATCACGACGACAAGCACTGCCAGGCACAAGGCGATTTTGCTGATCAAACTTTTTGGCGTCAGCAATTCAGTCATTTGTGCGTTTGGTCTCCTTGGTTTTGGTCTTTCGGCTGCGAGAACAGTTCCGGGTGCAGCAATTTTGCGACTGCCATCGCGCCATCCGGCAGGCGAGGCCCCAGCCGAAGCACCGTGTCAGCTTCTATGACATAAACTTTTTTATCTTTTACCGCGGGCAGATTGGCGAATCTATTCCAGAATTTATCGGCTGCTTCCTGCTGTTTTGTAATATCCTCTGTCCCCATCGCTGATTGGATTATCACTTCCGCGCCACTGGTCAGGATTGTTTCAGTTCCGACGGACGGGTACTGGTCGCCGGTTGGTGCGATGACGTTTTGGCCTCCCGCCAGTTCGATAATCTCGTTTATGAATGTTTTTATACCAGCCACACGTAACTTTTCAGTTTCCATAACCCAAAGGACTTTGACCTTTTTTGCGGAGGATGCTTTAATCCGGATTTGGTTGAGTTCGCTTTTTATTTTCGCGGCAAGCGGCTCAGCTTTATCCGAACAGCCGGCGGCAGAGCCGATTTGTGTTATCGCATTGTAAAGTTCTTCGATTGACTCGGCATGCAGTGAAACGACAGGCAACCCCACTCTTTTAAGCGTTTCCGCAACCTCTTTATGCTGAAGGAATGATTCACATACGACCAAATCAGGTTTTGCGGCGATGATTGCCTCGGTATTCGGCTGCCAGAATGTCCCCATTTTCGGCTTTTGCTTCGCTTCAACAGGCCAGTCGCAATTGTTTGAAACGCCGACAACCCTGTCGCCAAGTCCGAGAGCGAATACAATCTCAGTCAGATTTGGTGAAAGCGACACGATCCTTTGTATTTCTGAAGCGAAAGCGTATTCGATTGCCAAAAGTACGAGTGCTATCGTAAAAACGATTACCAATACTCTGTGTAATCTGTGGTTCATATCACGTTCGCTTGAATTGTTTTTCGAGTTCAGCCACGGTAAATTTAATCACGGTTGGTCTGCCGTGGGGACAGTGACTGGAATTTTCAACCGTTTCCTTGTCGGCGATAAGCTGCTCAATCTCGCCGTCGGTTAATTTCTGTCCCGCTTTTATTGCCGCCTTGCACGCAGCCATATGCAAAACCTCATCGAATAAGCTGTCCGTGTCGAGCGTCGAGGCCTTTTCGGCAAGCATATCAATTGCGTCGCGGAGAAAATCCGCCGGCTCGGCCTTTGCCAAAAGCACCGGAAACGCCTGGATTGCGATGGTCTTCGGCCCGAAGGGAACAAGCTCGATTCCCAGTTTTTCGAAAAGCTGCGAATTGTTTTCGAGCGTGTCTGATTGTTCTTTGGTTAATTGAAAACTTTCAGGCACCAAAAGTTTTTGCGATTCGAGCGGATTGTTTCGCACGCGCCTTTTCAACTGCTCATACATAATCCGTTCGTGCAATGCGTGCTGGTCGATAATGACAAAACCATCGTCATTTTCGGCGATAATGAAACAGTCGTGAATCTGCAGGAATTTCGATGCTCGATTCTCTCCCATAAGGGACCCTTTTTGGGGGATACTCGGTTCTCGATATTCGTTAGTGTGTCGAATACCGGAAGGGCGACTATCAGGTATGAAATCAAGTTGTCGCTGGCCTGAGGGGCGATGACGTTTGAAAAATTCTTCCATCGCTTCCGCAATTCGGCCATCGTGTCGAATAGGCGGGGCGGATTGCTGCGGGACGCTCGCGAGGGTGTCGAGGTCGGTAGCCAGGAGTTTTTCCCGAAGGCAGGCGAGAATCTGAGAATGAACGAGATTGGCGTTATAAAAACGCACCTCTATTTTTGTCGGGTGAACGTTGACGTCGTAATCCTCGTAAGGCATCCGAATAAATATAAACGCTGCGGGGAACCTGCTTGGGTCGATTGCTCCGCGATACGCCTCTTTGATTGCGTGCGAGATGAATTTGTCGCGTATGAATCTGCCGTTGATGAATATGTATTGGAGCCGGTTGCTTGTGGTCGCGATTGCCGGTTTGCCTAAAAGGGCGGCTACGTGCAAACCCTTTTCGTCGACTTCGGTTTCGAGAAGATTGTCCGCGACCTCCTGCGAGAATAATTCGGAAATTCTTGCTCTGAGACCCTGTTCGGCAGAAAGGCGGTATTGCTCTTTGCCGTTGTGCATCAGTATAAGTTCAATAGTCGTATTAGCCAAAGCGATCCTGATGAACTGCTCGGCGATGTGGGTCATTTCGGTATTTGCGCTTTTGAGAAATTTTCGCCTGGCGGGCAGTTTATAAAAAATATCGCGGACCTGAATGGTTGTTCCTACGTCTGCGCTGCAGGGTGCTAATCCCGCTTTGTCGCCGCAGTCGATTTCGAGGCAGTTGCCTGAAAGCTCTTCTTCTGTCCGGCTGACGGCTTTCACCATAGCTACCGATGCGATACTGGCAAGCGCCTCGCCGCGAAAACCCAGTGTAGATATCGCCCGCAGGTCGTCGCTTGTTTTGATTTTGCTTGTGGCGTGCGGCTCGAATGCGCTGACGAGGTCTTCGGCGTCCATTCCGCTGCCGTTGTCTGTTACCGAGATTAACTTTCTGCCGCCATCCTCCACGGCGACGGTGATTTTTGTCGCGCCGGCGTCAATACTGTTCTCGACCAATTCCTTGACCACGCTGGCGGGCCTCTCGATTACCTCGCCGGCGGCTATCATATTCACCATATTCTGGTCAAGAACGACTATCCGGCCCATTTTTCTCCCGCCCACAGTATAGCGTTTGGCGTATAGCGGATAAAGTTTCCGCCCGTTTTGTACGCTATCCGCTATTTTTCAAGCAAACTTCTTCCGGTCATTTCTTCCGGCTTGGGCAAACCCATCATATCAAGCAGCGTCGGCCCGATATCAGCAAGAATGCCGCCGGAGCGAAGCTTTCTGCCCTTATATTTCTCGTCAAAGACAATCAGCGGCACATCGCCGACGGTATGCGCGGTATGCGGCTTATCAGGGGTGCCATCTATCATTTTTTCGAAGTTGCCGTGGTCTGCGGTAACTATCGCCGCACCGCCCATTTGTTTTACTTTGTCCAAAATTTTGCCGACGCAGGCATCAACCGTTTCCGCTGCTTTGATTGCTGCTTCTTGTATGCCCGTGTGGCCGACCATATCGGGATTCGCAAAATTGATTACCATCGCGTCATACTGGTTTGTGTCCAACCGCTGAAGAACAACGTCGGCGACCTCATACGCACTCATCTCCGGCTTCAAATCATACGTCCGCACCCTTGGCGACGGGACAATCTGCCTGTCCTCACCCGGGAACGGCTTTTCGGTGTAGTCATTGAAGAAGAACGTAACATGCGCATATTTTTCGGTTTCCGCACAGCGGAATTGCTTAAGCCCAAGCGAGCCCCAGTATGCAGCGAGGATGTTTTTCATTTTGGGTGGTTTCAGGAACGCCACCGGCGCCGGAATCGTCGTGTCGTATTCGGTCATGCAGACGAAATAAATATCGGGCTTTGCGTTTCGCGGAAATTCCTTGAAGTCGGGCATGACGAACGCTCTTGTGATTTCGCGGGTCCTGTCGCCCCGGAAGTTGAAGAATATCACGCCGTCGCCATCGGCTATCGTTCCTATCGGTTCATTATCCTGATTGACTATCGCCGTCGGCTCGATGAATTCGTCTGTTACCTGTTTTGCGTAACTGTTGGCTATGGCCTCGGCGGCACTTTTGGCTCTGAGTCCTTTGCCTACACGCAGGCATTCGTATGCCCTCTGGACGCGGTCCCATCGGCTGTCGCGGTCCATCGCGTAAAACCTGCCCATAACTGAAGCGATTTTGCCCACGCCTATTTCCGCGGCTTTTTTCTCTATTTGGGCAATGTAGCCGGCGCCGCTGTCGGGCGGTGAATCGCGGCCATCTGTAAGCGCGTGAATGAAGACGTCTTTCAGGTCGTTTCTTTTGGCAAGCTCAAGCAGGCCGTATAAATGGTCAAGAAGTGAATGCACGCCTATATTGCTGCACAGGCCCATAAAGTGGATTTTGCCTTTGTGCTCCTTTACAAACTTGACGCAATTTGCGAATTGTTCGTTTTTGAAAAATGACCCGTCGCGGATGGCGTAGCTCAGTCGAACAGATTCCTGCGGAACTATTCTGCCCGCCCCGATGTTCTGGTGTCCGACCTCGCTGTTGCCCATTGTGCCGTCGGGCAAACCGACGTATTCGCCATAAGTATGAATCAGGGTGTTGGGGTATTCGTTCATCAGCATAGTATCGGTGGGGACCTTCGCGCATTTTACGGAGTTATAGACGTCCTCATTGCGGTCGGGGTTGTATCCCCAGCCGTCACGGATAATCAGCACGAACGGTTTGCGTTCCAAAACCACTTTTTTTGCCATAAAACACGACCTTTCGACAAGGAACAATATTGAAGCAGCCCCATATGATAGAACCTGATGAGCAAAAAGTCAAACATTTGCCTCGTCAGGATGCCGAGGCGTTACTTTACAGGTGTTTGCATAACTGTTAATATAACAGGGCTTTACGAAACTAAAATTTTGTTCGGACCCGCCTCGTTCCTTAGGGACGGGCGAGGTCTCGCTAAAGGCGGAGAAGATTATGAGCGGACAATCAATCGAGGTATCCGTAGTAATCCCGTTGTTGAACGAGCAGGATAACATCAGGGCATTATATGACCAGCTTACGCAGGCCCTTGGCGGTAAGCCCGCCTCGTCCCTTAGGGACGGACGAGGTCTCGCTGAAGGCGGATACCAGTATGAGCTGATTTTCATAGACGATGGCAGCACCGATAGCAGTTTCGGTATATTGACCGAACTGCACAAGGCCGATAGCAGGGTAAGGGTTATCCGTTTCCGCAGGAACTTTGGCCAGACGGCCGCCCTCAGCGCCGGCTTTGCTCATTCGCAGGGCCAGATAGTCATTGCCATCGATTGTGACCTGCAAAACGACCCCGCTGATATTCCGCAAATGATTGAGCAACTGCATAAAGGGTTTGATGTTGTCAGCGGCTGGCGCAAAAAGAGACACGACAATGCCATTACGCGCCTGATACCTTCGAGAGTGGCCAATGGGCTTATCGCGAAAATTACCGGCGTGAAACTGCACGATTTTGGCTGCACGCTCAAGGCATATCGGCGTGAAATACTCGCTGAAACGAGATTATACGGCGAAATGCACAGATTCATCCCTGTGCTGGCAAGCTGGAGCGGGGCGAAAATCTGCGAAATGGTTGTCAATCACAGGCCCAGGACCGCAGGCGTCGCCAAATACGGACTGGGGCGGACCTGGAAAGTTATGCTCGACCTGATTACCGTCAAATTCCTCGGCTCATTTTCCACCAAACCCATTTATATCTTCGGAGGACTGGGCTTCGCCAGCGCATTGGGAGCGGTGCTTATGTGCTTGATTATGCTTTATCAGAAATTCCTCGCGGCCCAGGAGCTTCCGCTGAACAGAAATCCGCTGCTGATTTTGACGGCTGTTCTCATTATGTCCACCATTCAGTTCATCCTGATGGGCTTGCTTGCGGAACTGCTGGTGAGGACGTATCACGAGTCGCAGAATCGGCCTACATACGTGATTCGCGAAATCCTAAAATGAATTAGGAACTGAGAATGTAGAATGAAGAAAAACAGGAAAATTCCAAACTCAGAATTCTCAATTCTAAATTCTAAATTATCAACGATTATAATCGTGATTCTGGCGGGTATTCCATTTGTGCTTGGGCGATATTTTGAGTTCAACTTCCCCGACCCCTTCGACAGCGCCGCCAATGTTTATTCCGCGCAGCATATTCTCAATGGTGCAAAAATCGGTGTTGACGAAAACCCCAGCGCCGCCCTGGGGACACTGCTGGTCAATATACTCGGGGTCCGGCTGTTCGGGTTTAGCGAATTCGGCCCAAAGCTGATTCAGACTATTATGATGGCGGGCGCATTTATCCTGATGTTTGTTGCGATGAGGAAAATTTTCGGCAAATTCCCGGCGGCTGTCGGGGTAATCGTCGCCGTGATTTATACGTCGTCTCCGCTTATCGCCAAATACGGCAACGTCAAAGAACAGTATATGATTGCTTGTATGGTTGCGGCGGTAAGCTTACTTATTTTGCAGCAAATGAGCGGGAAATGGTGGCTTGGGTTTCTGGCAGGCGCAATCGCCGCCTGGACGCCGCTTTTTAAGGAGACGGGCGTTTCGGTAATCGGGGCGATGGGCCTGTTTGTGATTGCCCAGCCCATTTTTAAGCACAGGACCTGGAAACAGGCCGGCATCGATATTTTGCTGCTGCTCGGAGGAGCGGCGGCGTCAATGGCGCCATTATTTATTTGGATAATCGGCTGGCATGTGCAGACGACACTGCCGTTTTATTTTGTATGGGACGCGATTGTGGGACTACTACCAAAGGCGTCTGCTGTGGCCCCGCAGGCCGCCAATTATGTCTCAAATATAAAAAACGTAATGCCGTTTTCGGACCAGTGGCCAAAGGTCTTGCGGTATTACCTTGCCCTGTGCCTGCCTGTCTCGCTGGCGCTTGGTGCTATCATCGTGGGAATCGGCAAAATGGTTCATAGTTTGCTTCACAGGACGCAATCATCATCCAACAAAGCAGGTTACGACCGTTTCCTGCTTCTGCTTGCCATCTGGTGGCTGCTCGATATGGCTTTTGTCTGGATAAGCCCGGCGTCATACGAACAGTATTATCTTCCGCTTACGGTTTCAGGCTCGATGACGGGCGGTTATCTCATTGCTGTTTATCGCGACAAACTCACCGTTGCCGTTTTCAAAACCAAATGGGTCGTCACCGGCATCGCCGGCTTTGTCCTGATGGTGGTTATGTCCTGGCACATATTTTTTGGCCTGCCGAGAAGCCCGTATTCGGGGGTGAAATACCCGCAGAAGCGAAACGGTTACGTTCAGCGATGGGAAGACATATCGCAGCGGCGCAGTCTTGGGGCAAAGATGTACTGGGAGCAGGCAGGCGAATACATACGCGGCCGAACCACGCCCTCGGACAAAATATACGTTTGGGGCTGGGTCCCGGGGGTATATCTTTCGGCGCAGAGATTCAGCAGCTCGCCGGTTGCTTTTGAAAGCGAAATGCACACAAGGCCCCCTGGGCAGCTTGAGCAGGTGGTTGACGGTCTTCTTGACGCATTTGGCAAAGAGATGCCGAAATATATCGTGGACAGTCGCAAACAGCATTTGCCTCTGGACCGGTTTAAGTTCGAGCTTTGGCCGATTGTGCCCCAGGGATTTATGGGCTTCCAAAAAGCACAGCCTTTGCCCAATGACCCGCAGATAACAGCCGAGTTCGAGAAACAGTGGGGCGAGATGACCCGGGAAAGATTCGGCGATGATGAGGCACGCAGATTTGAGGTTATGGGCAAATTCAGAAAGTTCATAAGAGAGCATTACCAGATAGACCAGGTATTCGGCGACGAGGTCGTTTTCAAGCTGAAATCCTAAAACCAATCGCCGCAGGATAATTTACGCCAAAAAAATCGTGACTAAAACAAAAAACAAAAAGCCCGGTAAAACTGTCGCCGATGCAGGCCGCGATACCTTGATAACGGCCGCAGCCCAAAAACGGCTGGATATTCTCACGGGCGCGGTTCTGTTCGCTTTCGGGATTTATCATTCAGTTCTTTATTTCGGGCACACAGTCGTTCCTATTTCGGATTTCTCGGCTTTTTTTCGGGTGGGCAAAGAAATATTGTCTTTGCAAATGCCGTCGGATTTCAAACTTGCGCCGGTTCTGGGTATTCTGCAAAACCTGCTCGTGCCGGTGTCGTGGGGCCCATCACCCGAGCTGACGGCGGGGCACCTGCTCAACGCTGTTTTATATCCCTTCACGGTTGTATTATTTTGGCTCGTCGGCAGAAGGATTATCGGCAGGTCCGCCGTATGGTTTGCTATTATTGCATCGATAAATCCCTGGGCGATTTATTACCTGACCGAGCCGATAGTAGAATCACCTTACTTGTTTTTCATCCTGTTGACGCTTTATCTGATTTTTCACAGGTCGCGCTGGGCATATCTTGTTGCGTCAGTAACAACAATGGTTCGATATGAAGGCGCTGCCCTGATTCTGGCGGCGTTTGTCTCCGATTTCATTCACAGGAAAGACCGACGGGACGTAATTAAAGCGGTTTTTTATTCGTTTCTGGCGTCTTTGCCGCTTGTGATATGGCTTATTCTGACTGTGGTTACATGGCATGGGGGCGGGACGCACTATTTTAACGTCTTTTTCTCGAAGGAATACTCCAAGGGTTTCACCGAGCCGGTAAGCGGAAGAACGGGGATATTTCTGCATATGCAGTTATTGTGGCAGGTGGCGTTTCATCCGCTATTTATTCCTTATCCGGGCGCAAGTGCTGAGTTCGTAGATGTGTTCTCGAAATTAACTATCCTGGCCTGTATCGCGGGCCTCGTTTTGGCTTGTGTATTTGCCGTCATCAGGCGTCGCTGGGAAATGCTGATGCTGTTTTTGTTTTTCGTGCCTTATTTTGTGCTGCACGCTTATTATCCGTATCCCCTGACGCGGTTTCACACGCCAATTTTCTGGATAGCCATATTGATTGCCTGGTATGGGTTGCAAAGTATCGGCGGTTTTTTAGCACAAAAGGCCCGGCTGCCCTGGCAGGCAACGCTGGTGCTGAAAATCGGGGTTGCCATAGCCGCGGGCTTATGGTGCGCAGACCTTATGCGGAGTTTCGGCGAGGCAGCATCTATAAGCCCTACATCGGCTTCAATGCCATATGTCGCAATGCTTGTGGCAGGGATAATTATCGCATCGAGGGCGCTTTTTGAACACCCCATACAGATATCACGTCATTTGTGCGTAGCTTCGATGATGTGTCTGGTTATCGCGTCGAATCAGTTTGTTCTCGCGCAACACCTTGGCGACGGCAAGCGGGAAATAGAGTTCAAGCAGTTGGGTGAATGGTTTGCGGCCAACGGCAAGCCGGATGAAAAACTGGCCGTCTATAATAACGACCCTACGCAATTATTCGCTGGTAAAAACGCCCACAATGTTACGGGGTTTGCCAAAGCGGACAGTCCTGAAGAGCTTGCGGGAAAACTCCGTCAGCAGGGGATAACTTATGTTGTTTGGGCGACTCGGGAGGGTTACAGCAGAGGCCAGCACACAGGTTATCAGCAGCTCGGACTTAATAAGAATATCGCGTTTTTAGAGAAGCCCCAAAGCGTCGGGCCCTACCAGTTTGTCACACAAGTCGGCTCGGAAAAAGGGTATGTAAATATCTTTCGTCTTCGCAATGAGGGTAAATAGCGTTTGAAGCAGCCGATTTCGGCATTTAGAATCACAATATTAAATATGGTGTATCTATGAGCGAATGGGCAGACAAAAATTCCGGATCTGAGGAATCGCTTCTAAAGTGGCGAAGGCGCAACAGCTATTACTATGGCTGGCTCGACAGGATATACAAATTCGTCGTCCGGCCGAACAGCAGGGTCCTGCACATCGGTTGCGAGTGCGGCGACCTTCTGGCGGCGGTGAAGCCGGCGTATGGCGTGGGCGTTGATGCCAGTGAAAAGGCAATAGCGCTGGCCAAAAAACGGTTCCCGCATTTGAATTTTATCACCGCAGACCCGCACGAATTCCAGCTCAACGAAAAATTCGATTATGTCCTGATATGCAATTCGCTGGGCGAATGGAAGGATATTCAGCAGGTGTTGGAACGGATTCGTCCGCTCACAGATGACAACACTAGGGTTGTGGTAACATATTACAATTATCTCTGGGAATGGGTATTGCGGCTGGGTTCCTCGCTGGGCATTCGCAAACCTCGCGAGCATCAGAACTGGCTGCCTCCTCAGGATATCACTAACCTGCTTAATCTCGGCAATTTCGACGTCATCCGCACCGACTCGTTCGTCCTGCTTCCAAAGAATATCTGGCTGATTAGCGCATTATTCAATTACGTCCTTTCGCTGCTGCCGATTTTTCGAATGTTCAACATGGTCAATCTGGTCATAGCGAGGCGTTCCGCGCAGCCAAAGTCGGATTCGGATTTGTCGGTGTCGGTGATAGTGCCCTGCAGAAATGAGCGTGGCAATATCGAGGATGCCGTAAAACGCATATCCGATATGGGGCGTGAAACCGAGATAATCTTTGTTGATGGCAACAGCACCGACGGCACAGCCGATGAGATAGAGACCCAGATTAAAAAACACCCGAAACGCAAAATTCAGCTGATACATCAGGGCACAGGCCGAGGCAAAGGGGACGCTGTCAGGAAGGGTTTTGCCGCCGCGGCAGGCGATGTGCTTGTAATCCAGGACGCCGACCTTACCGCTCCGCCCGAGGACTTGCCGAAATTTTTCGCAGCCCTCCGCGACGGCAAGGGCGAATACATCAACGGTTCTCGCCTTGTATATCCGATGGAAAAAGAGGCGATGCGTTTTTTGAATCTGCTCGCCAATAAATTCTTCGGGGCGTTGTTCTCCTGGCTTTTAGGTCAGCGGTTCAGGGACACGCTTTGCGGAACAAAAATGATTCGCAAAAGCGATTACGAAATCATCGCGGCCAACCGCTCGTATTTCGGCGACTTTGACCCGTTCGGCGATTTCGACCTCATATTTGGAGCCATAAAGCAAAACCTGAAGGTCGTTGAGGTGCCGGTGAGATATTGCGCAAGAACATACGGCGAAACCAACATCAGCAGGTTCAGGCACGGGTGGCTTTTGCTGAAAATGAGCTGGATAGCGTTCAAAAAAATAAAGTGGCTTGGCAAGGAGTCAAACTCGGTTGGAAGCGATAGCTACAAATAATAATAACGGCATCAGTCAGGCCAAAGGCAAAAAAGTCCTGATTTTTGTCGTCTGCTATAAGGCCGAGGACTCTATAGAATCGGTTTTAGGCCGCATTCCCGCCGACGTTTGGGACAACGAGCGGTTCGACGCCGAGGTCATGGTAATCGATAATCAGTCCCCGGACCGCACTTTCTACGCTGCGGAGAATTATTCGAAACTCCACCCGCATCGTAAAGTGATTGTCCTGTTCAATCCCAAATATCAGGGCTACGGCGGCAATCAGAAAATAGGATTCCGGTACGCAATCGAGCGAGGTTTTGACGCTATTGTTCTGCTGCACGGCGACAACAGGTATTCGCCGGAATGCCTGCCGGAAATGTTAAAACCGATACTCGAAACCGGCGCCGACGCCGTCCTTGGCTCGCGAATGATTCGCAGGTCGGTAGCTCTCAAAGAAGGAATGCCCCGTCATAAGTGGATAGGCAACCAGGTTCTTACCTTTATGCAAAATCGGATATTGGGGTCACGGCTGTCGGAATTTCACAGCGGGTACCGCGCTTACAGCACAAAAGCGATTGCGTCAGTTCCTTTTGAGCATAACTCAAACGACTTTGATTTTGATACAGACATAATCATCCAGTTTTTGGATACCGGCAAACACATTGTTGAGGTCGCGGTGCCGACTTTTTACGGTAATGAAATTGCCGGCGCCCATGGCCTGCGATACGCGATGCGGGTTTTACACTCCTCGATATTGTCGCGAGTCACCAGGCTGGGTATTTACTACCATCCGAAATTCGATTATGAGCCGGACACAAACTGCAAATACAAGGCGAAGTTCGGCTACCCAAGCTCACACCAGTTTGCATACGACCAGGTACGTCGGGGTTCCACGGTCATCGACGTCGGCTGCGGCCCCGGGTTTATGGCGGAGGCCCTGACAAAAAAAGCGGCCAAAACGGTGTCCATCGACCACCAGATTCAGCCGGCGGCCAGACAATACTCCTGGAAGTGCGTTGAGGCGAATATCGACGAATACGATTTTGGCGACGATGTCGGTAAAGTCGATTACATACTGGCGCTGGATATAATCGAGCATCTAAAGTCGCCGGAAAAATTACTGGCGAAATTGCGAAAGAGGTATTCGCGCGATTGCCCCGAAATAGTGATAACTACCGGAAACGTCGCATTCCTGCCCCTGCGAGCCAGCTTGCTTTTTGCCGGTTTTCATTATGGAAGACGCGGTATTCTCGATATGGACCACACGCGCCTGTTTACTTTTTCCTCGCTTGTCAGGACCTTACAGCTAAACGGCTATGAAGTTGTAAGCAAACACGGACTTCCCGCCCCGTTTCCGCTTGCGGTTGGCGAAGGACCGCTGGCGAGGTTCCTGCTGTTTATTAATCGCGTTTTGATAAAAATTTCAAAAAGCGTCTTCGCGTTTCAGATTGCAGTGGTCGTAAAACCACTTCCTACGCTGGAGCATCTGCTTGAGGATGCTTTCGACGCAAGAAGGCAGAAGCTTGCCACAGGTAATGATGAAGGTTAAATCTAAAACCAGCAAAAAGCGACAACAAGAGGAAATATCCTCCGGTAGAAGCGGCGGGGAAGGGCCTGTTTTGCGCGCAGCAAAACGGTTTGCGCTGCCGTTGCTGGTTTTCTGCTGGCCTATGTTGTATTTGTTCAGACAGATTTTTATTCTGAACGGCTACTACATAGCCATAATCAACGATTTTATTTTGCTTTATTACAAGTATAAGGTTTATTTGCTTGATTGCCTGGCTAACTCTCATTTTCCGCTCTGGTCGCCGTCGGAGTCGGCCGGCTTCCCGTTTTATACCAATCCGTTCGCTCAGGTGTTTTACCCGTTCAATGCCCTGTTACTGCTGTGGTATAAAGCGTTCGGCGGTTACAGTCCTCTCGACCACCAGCTTTTTACGGTCCTCGGCATTTCGATATTCGCGCTGGGACTGTTTATGTGGCTTAAGCTAATCAACAAAGATATTAAATCGGTGGTTTTTGCGGTCCTTGTAATGTCCGTGAGCTTCAAGGTAACTGAGATTATAAGATTTCCCAATGCCGTGCATTCTATGGCGTGGTACCCGTGGATACTATATGCCTTGACCCGAGTAATGTTCAGTGATTCGGTAAAGGAGACGGCAAAATCAGCCGGCTTACTGGTCCTGTTTGGGGTATTTTTGTGCACTGCCGGCTACCCGTATTTTGTTTACTATACCATTTTTCTTGTTTTGCCGTATTTGCTCGCTTTTTTGATTACGCCTCTGCGGACAAGGTTATTTGGAGAACGGCCGGTTTGTCTTAAGCGGGCATTTGCGGCAATGTTGGCGGCGGGATTCGCAACGCTGCTGCTATGTGCACCTCATTTAATTGGCATCAAACGGCTGATGTCGCAAACAATCGACCGTGCCGGCAAGGACTTTGAGTATTCGACAAGCCACATTTTTAATTTTACAGACACAATCGGTTCCCTTGTTTATCCGCCCGCCTCATCGACTGAGGGCTGGTATTTCTTCAGTATCACAGCATTATTGATAATCGCAATTTATCTCTTCAGTCGTCGAAGGCCCATAGTCGGTAAAGAGACGCAGGAAGCTATACCCGTTGATACGGGAAGCTTGTGGGTCAAGCTGTTTTTTGTCGTCTGGTTCGGATTAATCACCTATATAAGTTACGGACGTAGTTCGTATCTTTTTGTTTTGCTATGGAAGTATATGCCCGGTTTTTCAAGTTTGCGGGTCTGGGGCCGGCTGAATATCATTCTTGTGCCCATCCTCGCATGGCTTCTGTCGGTAGCGTTCTCACATTTTGTCGTAATGCTCAGAAATAATACGGGCGGCGGGTTGCGTCGCGTGGCGTCGAAACCGGTCCTTCTTACGGCTGTTTACGCAGTTGTGCTCAGCGTGCAGCTTTATCTGCATCTGAAGGGTGTTCGTAACCAGATGTGGCTGCTTTATTTCAAGGCCTTTACGGCAAACGAGGCGTGGTTTATTTTCTTTGGCGTTGTCGCGTTTGTCGCCATTTTATTGATTATGATTTTAGGCACTAAGATTCGTCTTGGCCGCGGTTGGCTGACTGCCGTGACTGTGCTGTTAATTTTGGTCGCAACAGTCGAAATGTGGCATACCGGCGCGAGAATGTGGTCCAACCACATAAAGGCGACACCGCAAAGGTTTAAGCTTGATGTTGCCAAAATTGATGAAATGTCATTTAACTATCCGCGGACGGACATCACCAATACAATGACTCTTAGCCCGAGATTTAACGTAGGCGTCGTTGTAAACTGGTATTTCGCCCGGTATATAAGCTTCCTGACAAGTACGGCCGGCCAAGAACAGGCAAGGAACATTCTATTGGGCGTCCGGGATGGACAGAAAATATTCTTTTCAGAGTCGATTGAGCATCCGAGTATCGAGGCGTTCCTCCGGGATGCACTGCGATACAGACAAACAGGTAGAATGATATCATACAACGGAGATGAATTGCGATGGGAAATTGATTCGCCCGTAACCGGATATCTGAGTTTTATTGATAACTGGGACCCTGACTGGAAGGCGTACGTGGATGGACAGCCGACTCAAATCGGAATTTTGTTCGGCACGTTCAAGTCGGTGCGGCTGACGCAGGGAAAACACAACGTCAGGTTCTGTTATCAGCCCGGACTTTTCCCTGCCGTCAGTGAGAAAGCAGAGAAAACGGCTCCCGACCCCGTTTTGAAAAAAAACAGCCCCTGACCCCTTTTTCGCACAGGATAAAAATATGGCGATTTTAGATTGGCTTAAACTGCCCGAAATAAGGAATATAAAAGACCTGGATGACCCGGCGACTACGCTTTTGCATGGCAGGATTTTGCGCAGCAAACCATTTCTCAGAAATCTCTACATTGACTTTTATAGGCAATTCAAAAAAGCGGTGCGACAGCCGGAAAATAAGGTGCTTGTGGAGCTGGGAAGCGGAGGCGGATTTGTCAAAGAGGTAATCCCCAACATCATAACTTCCGATATTCTCAATGGTGTTGACGTTGACAAAGTTTTTTCGGCGACGGATATGCCTTTTGAAGACGCGGGCGTGGACGCGTTTTTTATGTTCGACGTTCTGCACCATATCGGCGAGCCGAGAAAGTTTTTCGCCGAAGCCGAAAGATGCCTCAGGCCCGGGGGCAGAATTGTTATGATTGAGCCGGCCAATACGCCCTGGGCAAGGTTTGTTTACACAAACTTTCATCACGAAGGGTTTGACCCGAAAGGCGGCTGGGAACTCTCGAAGGCCGGCCCGCTTTCACAGGCCAACGGCGCTATACCGTGGATTATTTTTGTCCGCGACAGGACAGCTTTTGAGCGTGAATTCCCCCGGCTTAAAATTGTGTCGCTCCGCAATCACACCCCGATGCGATACCTGATAAGCGGGGGGCTTACCCTGCGACAGTTGTTGCCGGGGTTTGCGTATCCGGTAGTCAGGGCGTTAGAATGGTTGCTTAGTCCGGCTAATAACCTGCTTGGTATGTTTATGACGGTAATTATCGAGAAAAGCAACGACGGGAAACCAGCCGTAAAATGAAGATTATGATGCTTAATTACGAGTTTCCGCCCATCGGCGGCGGGACGGGCCAGGAACACCTGGCGATACTTAAACAGTTAGCCGGGCGTAAAGACCTGCTGGCCGACGTCGTAACCTCTTCGCCGACGCCAGGCCTTGCCGTCGAAAAACTGTCGGACAATATCACTATTTATAAAGTGGGAGTGCACAAGAAAAACCTGCATTACTGGCGCAAGATTGAAGTCGTGGAATGGCTCTTTATGGCAGGGCGCCCATACCGGCAATTGCTGGCGCAAAACCGATATGACTTGGTGCACATATTCTCCGCTATGCCGACCGGTTTTCTATGTCGTAAAGACCTCGACAAAACACCGTATATAATCTCGCTTTGCGGCTCGGACGTGCCGGGACAGCATAACCGCCTGCAGCTGGAATATAAACTAACAGCGTCCTTGTCGAGACGGCTGTGGACAAAGGCCTCAGCAATCGTATCACTCAGCGACGGATTAAAGAAAAGGGCGATTGAGTTTGTACCATCGGTAAACATTGACATTATTTCCAACGGCGTCGATTTAAGCCGGTTTTATCCGGTTCCAAATAAGGTGCTCAGCGGCGAGTTTAAGCTGCTGACCGTCGGCCGGCTGTCGGCGACAAAAAGAATAGATATGCTTATCGAGGCAGTCGAGATACTAAATAAACAAGGCAGGTCCTTCCGATTGACGATAGCAGGCGGCGGAAAACTACAGCCGGAATTGGAAGGCCTTATTAAACAGAAAGGACTTGGCAATATCGTCCGTCTGCCGGGCAGAATCGACCCGCAGCAGATGCCGGAAGTTTACAGAGAACACGATATGTTCGTAAGCGCAAGTTACCAGGAAGGTATGAGTAACGCTATGGTGGAGTCGATTGCATCGGGTTTGCCGATTATCACTACTCGATGTGAGGGCGTGGAAGAGTTGATTGGCGATAACGGTATTATCGTGGAAGACGCTTCCGCCGATGCGCTGGCCGAGGCCATAATCAAGCTTGCTGATAATCAGCAGCAGTATAAAGCGATGTGTGCCGCTGCCAGGCGTCGGGCGGGAAAATTCAGTTGGCAAACAGTGGCGGAAGAATACATAAACCTTTATCATCGCGTTATCGGCAAAAAATAGTCGGCGAAAAAAATGGCAGGAATTTTTTGTATAACGATAGATACTGAGCCGGATTGCGACGTTCACTGGAAACGTTCGCGGCCGCTGACGTTTGAATCCGTGACCTTCGGGATACCCTCAATCCTCAGGCCAATCTGGGACAAGTTCGGCATAAGACCGGTTTATTTCGTTTCACCTGAGGTGGTTGAAAACGACCAATGCTGCCGGACGCTGAAAGATGAAATGGGTCGCGGCGCCGAGATGGGGACACACCTGCACAGCGAATACATCGAGCCGCAGAGAAAGTACGAGGATATTTCCGGGACTGCCAGTGATGAATTCCCCTGTTTCGCTTATGATGCAGAAATCGAATCTGCGAAAATAAAAAATCTAACCGAGCTGATTGAAAAGAAATTGGGCGTCAGGCCGGTTTCCTACAGGGCGGCCCGATACGGCGCTGATTTGGATACGATAAAGGCGCTGGAAAAGCTGGGCTACAAAGTCGATAGCTCGGTAACGCCTGACACGGACTGGCGAAGTTACGGCGGCCCGGACCATTCGCGGTCGCCGAAACAGCCGTATTTTATTTCTCGGACGGATTATTATTCAGCGGGCGATAGCAAAATTCTGGAAGTGCCTATTACTGTTTCGGGCAAGAGATTGCCGTTTTTGCCCGGCATGTGGATGTTTTACCGCTGGCTGAGGCCTACGCATATGACGGCCTTCGAGATGAAATCGCTCATCTCGGAATTTGCGCGAAGCTACCCTTCGCCGGTGCTCAACCTGATGTTCCACTCAATGGAAGTCCTGCCCGGCAAAACACCCTTTGTGAGAACAAAGCTTGGCCAAAAGATGTATTTATGTCGGCTGAATTCGATTTTGCGGTATATGACTAAAATGGGCTTTGAGAGTAAAACGCTGGCAGAAGTTTACTCCCAAACAATCAACAGGAGCAAAAAATAGTGTGCGGAATAGCCAGCTTTAACTGGAAAGATAACGCCGCAATCGAGGCGATGACCGGGGCGATGCGACACCGCAGCCCCGATGACCGCGGGACGTATCTTGATTATCGTCTTGTTCCGCTGGCCCTGTCGTTGCCTGATAAATACCTGCCTCGACAGATAGTGCACAGGACAAAAAGGGAATTTACGGTCCCTGTGAGCAGTTGGATTAGAAGCAGCTATTTAATAAAAGAGTTTCTTACTGGCCACAGATATTATGAAGGCGGGCCGGTTAATCGCGAACGAGCACAACAATTGTTTGATGAACACGTCAGCCAACGGCGCGATAGCGCGAGAAAGCTTTGGCTGATTTTAGTGTTCAGCTATTGGCAATCTAAGCAAGTGTCATCAGCATAATATGGCGAACTACGACAGATACAAAACAGAGACGGCGGAATCGTACGAGAAGAGAGGTCTTATGGATTATCTCGTGCGGATTCCGTCCGACAAAAAGCTGGTCCCGATAATTTCACAGATTAAAGGCAAAAAGATATTAGACGTTGGACCGGGCACCGGGCGATACACAAGTTTGCTGCTGAAAGACAACGAGGTTGTCGGCATCGACCGAAATCCGCATCTTTGTCGATTGCCGATAAAGGTTCATCATGGGGACGCAACGCAACTTGCGCAATTAGTCAAGGCGCACAGTTTCGATATGGTCTTCTCGACATGGATGACTGAATATCTGAATCCGCAGCAGTTGATTACTTTCTTCCGGCAGGCCAAAATTGCGATAAAGCAGGATGGTGAGCTTGTTACCACCATTGTTTCAAAACACGGATTCGGATTTTTATACATAACCGCGGCAAAAATGATTCGTGGCACAGACAAATATAATTATACGAAAAAATACGCTGCGGATATGCTCAAAGACGCAGGGTTTATCGATATTGAAATTATCAACCTGAACTCATGGTTCCATATACCCTGGGCGTACCTGATTATCTGCCGATAGTTCTTAAATAGATTGCGAAAGGCCTGATGACTGAACAGGAAAAAATATTACGGGAAAAGGCGAAAGAACAGCTTGAGATGTTTCTGGCTGAGTGTAAGATCCGGGACTTTCGCGGGAAACGAATTCTTGAAATAGGTTTCAAAAACGGTCTTTTTCTCGACGAATGCGTTAAAGCCGGTATGGTGCCGGTTGGGCTTGAGGTCGTAAAGTCGTTTTGCGACGATGTTAAAAATAAGCTGCCGCATCTGGAACTAATCCTGTATGACGGCGGAAGGTTTCCGGTGCCGGATGAATCGTTCGATTTTGTTGTTTCGTTTCAGGTGCTCGAACACGTAAAATCTACCGAACATATATTCAATGAATGCGTCAGGGTCCTCAGGCCCGGCGGTATTATGTATCACGTTGTTCCAAACTACTTTTCATTTTATGAGGGCCATTATGCTGTCTTATGGTTTCCGTTTTTCAATAGGTTTTTCGGCCGGCTCTACCTCAAGCTTCTGCGCAGATACAATAACTATTACGAAAGCATTAATCTCGTAAAACCCCGCACTATCCGCAGGGATTTAGATCTTCACAAAAATAAATTAAAAATTTTATCCCTCGGCCGAGAGGAATTTATTAGTAAATTCAACCCTCATCAGATTAATAAAGTGAATCAGAAATTCCTGAGGGGTATTCTGAAGTGTATCTTTGCGCTGCCCCTTATTAAAAAAAGTTTGCTGTATCTTGTGACCCGTGCCAATGTTTATTATCCGATAACCGTTATTGCTCAACGGCTCTGACCGAAGCGTACCGGCGAGGGAGAAACAAATATCAATATGATAAACACGATGGATACACGTAAAAAAATCAAGGTTTGCTTTGTTGCCCCCAAGGCGTATCCGATTTTCAATCCCGACATAGGCAGCTACTTCGGCGGGGCAGAAGTCGATTTGTATTATCTGGCGACTGAAGTTGCGCGGGATAATAATTTTGAAGTCAGTTTTATCGTGGCTGACTACGGCCAGGAAGATGTTGAGATTATCGAAAACGTTACCGTTCTCAAGTCGCTCGATTTCCGCAGGAATATGCTCAATGGTCTGCTTCGAACGTGGAATGCCCTGAAGCGGGCTGATGCTGATATTTATGTCCTGAAGTGTGCATCACCCGGTGTGCCGGTGGTGGCGACGTTCTGCAAATTACGCCGAAGGGCTTTTGTGTATCGCCTCGCCAGTTTGCTCGAAAGCGATGGTACATACATAAGGCAGCACCCTGTTCTTGGCAGATTATTCGCTTGGTCGTTGCGACAGGCCAAACTGGTCTTTGCCCAGAATAAAATAGACAACGAGAACCTGACTCGAACTATGGGCATATCTTCGCAGGTAATTCCCAACGGCCATCCTTTGCCGGCGATGCGGCAGCAGAATCGCGATACTATTTTATGGGTTGGCCGGGATGACCCCGTCAAAAAACCCGAGCGATTCCTTGAACTTGCCAAAGCCATCCCCAATGAGCATTTCACGATTGTCTGCCAGACGCTTAATAACGACCGGCAGTACAATGACCTCATCGAACAGGCCGGCAAAATCCAGAATTTACAGTTTATCAGGCACGTGCCATTTGACAGGATAAACGATTATTTCCAGCGGGCCAAAGTCCTCGTCAACACCAGCGATTCCGAAGGCTTCCCGAATACCTTCATCCAGGCCTGCAACTGCGGCGCGGCGATATTGTCTTTCAATGTTAATCCGGATGGTTTTTTGGATACGCACAAATGCGGTTTGTGTTGTAATGGCGACGTCGCTCGGCTAACATATAATATGCGGTTTTTGCTTGATGGCGACCGCTATGTCGAATTCGGCTCCAATGCCCGAAAATATTCCGAAAAATACCACGACATAACCAGAATCGCCTCAGAGTATAAGTCCATTTTTACCCGACTGGTCAAACAAGACAGCCAGCGCGACTCTCGAAAAGCAGGGCCGCATCTTCACATCAAATAAAGCCTGTTATCGGTAACGTCAAAGAACAACGGATTATGGACTTGTGAAATAAAAAAAAAATGCTATCCTTACAGAAGACATAGGCAGAAAATAGATACAAATAAATTGAACCGTGTAGAGTTTTGAAGTCAGGTAAGTGTAGCTGATTTTATCCGGCACAAAAGGCGTCAAGAGACAACTGTATGGATATACAAAAGGAAACCGATGGGAAACTGCGGCGCAGCTTATTTGGTATTTCTATTTTTCTAAATCGTTTTCTGGGAATCTTTCCTCTTACGAGGAGGTCAGGTGGCAATCTAATAATTAAAGCCGTAAAGGAAGCCGAAAAATGATACCGGTATTTAGACCTCGATTGATGAAAGAGGAAATCCTCCGGGAGCTGGAGAAGATATTCGACTCAGGTTGGATTGGACTTGGCCCCAAAACGGAGGAGTTTGAACAGAAGTTTGCTGAGTATATAGGTGTCAAGTATGCAGTCGGTGTTAATTCTGCTACGGCTGCGCTGCATCTGTCAAATCTGGCCTTGGGTTTAGGACCGGGAGATGAGGTCATCGTCCCTTCTATGACTTTTGTTTCAACGGCGCTGGCCCCTTTATACTGCGGGAGCACTCCTGTTTTTGCTGATATAGAGGAAGATACGCTCTGCATCGCCCCGGCAGATGTCGAGAAAAAAGTGACGTCAAGAACAAAGGCGGTTATCCCTGTCCATTACGGAGGCCACGCCTGCAGGATGGATGAGATAATGGAGATAGCTCGCAGACACAATCTTTACGTCATAGAAGACGCGGCTCACGGCTGCGGCGGTAAATATAAAAACCATATGCTCGGCTCTATGGGTCTTATGGGGTGCTTTAGTTTTCATGCTGTAAAAAACCTGCCCACGGGTGACGGCGGCATGATAACCACCAATGATGAGAAAATATATAACGACCTCAAGAAATTAAGGTGGGTAGGGATTGACAAAGGCACCTGGGACAGAACCGCAAAAAAGGGCTACTCCTGGCAATACTCCATAGATAAACTGGGCTTTAAGTACCACATGAACGATATAACTGCAATTATCGGGTTAGCTCAGCTCAAGGTGCTTGATAAACATAACTTAATTCGTCGAGAGTACGCTCAAAAATACGATGAGGTATTTAAGAACATGGCTTGGATTAAGACCCCCGTGGAAAAAAACTACGCTTATAGTTGTCGTCACAATTATGTTGTAAAGGTGCCAATGAGAAATGAGTTGAATGAGTATCTATGCACAAAAGGAATCTCCACAGGCGTTCACTATGAGCCGATTCATCATTTCAAGGTTTTTGGCGACGTGAAGGCCGATTTACCTGTTACCGAAAGAGTTTGGCCCCGGCTGCTTACGCTCCCGCTTTACCCGGGTATGACAGAAAGCGAATTTGATAAAGTCGTAACCGAAGTCATTTCGTTTGGCCAGCAAAAAGGGTTGTAGATTATATATGAAGGTATTGTTTCTGGTATTTGGCCCGCCGGTGGTTGCAGGCAGCAGAACGCGAGTGTTTCAATACCTCCCCTTTTTCCAGAAAGAGGGTATAAAGTTTAAAGTAATCACTAACAGCACCGGATTATCTTATCTGCCGTCCGCCTCCTCTTTCAATAAAACGACACAGAAAGGCGTCGGCGAAAGCAGGCGTTCCAGGACTGTTTCTAATTTTTTAATCGGGTTTTTTTGCTCCGACACCTTTGCCGTAAGAATGGCAAGAATATTCGCGGCAAAGATGGTCCAGGCGTCCGATACTATTTTTTCCTTTTTTCAAATTACAAGATTTGTTCTTTTGGCAAAGTTTTACGACGTGCTTTTCATTCAAAAGGTCCTCGTGCCAAATTTTGTTTTCAGATTATGCTCGCGCATTTTAAAAAAGAAAATCGTCTTTGACTTTGATGATGCCATTTATGCAGATTCCAAAACCTTTGATAAAAGGAGATTCGACCGGCAGTTGCCTTCGTTCGACCTTTTGGTACTTGAAAATGAGTTTACGAAACAATACGCCCGCCGATTCACGGATAAAGACATACAGGTCATTTTAGGCCCTATGGATTGTAATCGCTATTATCCAAAAGCTCGCAGTGAAAGAGACGGGGTTGTTGTCGGGTGGATTGGCAGCCCCTCCACGCAGGCCTATCTTGATATGCTCGAAGGCGTATTCAAAAGATTATACGAAACCCATAAAAATATAATTTTTGAATTTATCGGCACTCGCAGCACTAAATTTATGAAAGAGCCATTCAGACAAAAATCCTGGAGCCTGGATACTGAGGTTGCAGACCTGCAGAACTTCGATATTGGGATTATGCCGTTGCCCGACAATGAATGGACAAGAGGCAAGGGTGGTTACAAACTTTTGCAATATATGGCGGTGGGCATTCCTTGCATTGCTTCACCGGTAGGAATAAATATGGAACTGATTAGGGACGGGGAAAATGGATTTTTAGCTGCTACAGAAGACCAGTGGTATGAAAAAATTTCACTTCTTACCCGGGACCAGGAGCTAAGGAAAAAGATGGGAATGAGAGGGAGAGATTTTGTAGTCAAAAATTACTCGTTTGAGGTCGCAGCTCCAAAGCTAATCTCGGCTTTAAGACAACTAAGCTCCCCGTAAAAGGTTTTTAGACTCCGACGTCGTTTTGACGACGAAACCCCCTGGCTCATTCTACAAGTTCCAAGGTCTTCCTGATACAACGCCTGAAGTAAACTTCGTATATAATCGACCGGCTGGCATAGCCAACGACTGCTGCTACTGCCGCCCCTTTGATTCCCATAATCGGCACAAGGACAATATCCAAAATCAGGTTCAATAAAGCGTGCAGTATATTGACAAACTGTATTACCCTATATTTTTTCTGGGCATAGAAAATTGCCTCATAAAAAATATTGTAAAGAGCTAATACCGAAGCTATAAGCAAAATCCTGAGAACTGCTGCCGATTCCTCATATACGCCTTTATAGACAATTTTGAAGGCGAAAGGCGCAAAAATAAAAATCAGCACAATAACCGCAAATCCCAGAAAAATTACTCGCGGCCTTTTGCGCCACAGATACTCATAAATCTTTGTCTTGTTATGAATGTGCTGACTGACAAACGGCAGAAAATAAAGATATATGATATATATCAGCATCAGAATACCTCTATAGATGTCACATCCGAGATTGTATGTGCCGATATTGCCTATCGAGGTCTTAAATCTCAGGACTAAATTGTCGTTACCCCATGCTATAAAATAGGAAGCTGTAATGCCGATGAAAATCCATCCCATAAAGTCAAGAGTCTGGCGGAATTGCTGCCTGTCAAAAGAAAACGGCGTCAGCAGACTAAAATTAACTCCCTTAATAAAAATAATAAAAACCAGCAGACCTGATACAAAATAGACACCAAATACGGTTCGCAGATTAACCGAACCAGTCAGGCAGAGCGTGATAATGCAGATGAAAATAACGGTGCCGAATACAGATTCAGCACGTGCATTTTTCATTCTTTCTCCCATTGCCAGGAAAAGGTCGCAGATAATGGTCTTTAGCGCAATTCCTGCAAACGCCCCGATTACGATAATTATGTCACTGACAGGAATCTTCGCAAAGCCGGTAATTACCTTGGCGCCAAATATTATCGCAAGTAAAAATACGGTTATACTAAAAGCGTAGAATATACACTGAACCGAAAAGGACTTGTTTATTTTGCCTGTTTTTTCCCTTTCCTGGCTGGCAAAAACAACGAAAGGGGTCTGCATATAAAACAAAAGCAGCGTTGTAAAAAAAAACACTGCCGTTTTGGTCAGATAGTAATTACCCATCAGCTCAGGCGTCAGGAACTTTGCAATAATCAGCGGCGTTACCATTCCAAGCGCTTGTCCCAAAGCGGAGAGAGAACCGAACTGTAAAAAAGTCCTGCCATCGACCAGCTCGTATCTAATTTTACTCAGGATTTGCATACAGAAAATTATTTATCCTTCGTCAACATTAAGGAAATATCACTTAATCCGCTTCAGAAATCCCCTTGGATTATATGTGAGGAGATATTTCTCCCGCTCCATATCGACGACAAAGTCGGGATTGGCGATTAGGAACTCTTCGACCGCTTTTAGCGGTCCCTCGTATAACCGGCCCATTCCGTCCCCCGGCTTGAATAGGTCGATCACGCCATCCTCAACAATCAGATAACTGCCAACACTGACGAGTTTGGAATAAATAGCCAAGTCCCGCAAAACCGCATCTTTGCTATGGTCTCCATCGTGGATAACAAGCGTTCTCTTGCCCTGACAAAGCTGTGAAACTTTTCCGGCAACGTCCTGCGACGAACAATCACCCGTTATTACAATAATCCTGTCGTGTTTAACTTTGAAGTTGGTCCTGTCAATATCGATTGAAATTACCTGTCCCTTGCCAATCAGGTCGAAAAGATTGGCAAAATAAAGCGTGCTTCCGCCTTCTGCGCTGCCTATCTCAATAAGAATATCCGGTTTAACTTCGTGTATTATCTCCTGATATATCCACGAATCAAAAGGATTCTTAAGGGCACGCACGCCCATCCAGTAACATTTATCGAATACAATGTTCTGCTGATGATAGATGAGCCATTCCCTCAGACTCATATTAAGGCGTTTTTGATAATCTTGGCGCATCGGCTCAAAAACCCTTCGCAGAGTCCGCACGAAACTACGTGGATTTGTCACAAGCATTTTTATCGATTTCCAAAGCGTTTCCAATATATGTTCACTCATTTAGCCGTTCTCCAGATTTTCTTTTGTAAATGTTATCTCCAGTGCGCTGCAGGGCAGCATATAACAAAGGTTTTCTTCGTAAAATTCCTGAATAAAAGTCCCAAGATTAAACAGAATCTGCAGCAGGCGTTTGATAATTTTCCCAAACAGGAATGGCGAGTCGAAAATGATTTTCTGTGAAAGGATTCTGATTTTAACCGGGAAATAGTAATCGGGGACCTTTCGTCTCATCTGATGCTGGTTTTCGACGAAATAATAGAAACTGTAGAGGCCGAAGAACCTCTTGTGCGTCGGGTCGGAATAATAGTAAGGATTCGAAAAGTGAGGCACTCGAACAACGGCTTTGCCATCTTTCTTCAACACCCTTACAATCTCACACATCAGGTTCTCGAAGTTCTGCACATGCTCCAGAAAGCTAAAGGTATAAATCTCGTCGGCGAAAGAATCAGGCAGGAATCCCAGTCCCTCCTCTATGTCGGCGACAATATCCACCCCGGGCAGGTCCGCCTTGTCGATACCGATGGCTCCAAGCCTTTTGTGTCTTCCGCAGCCAATGTCCAAGATAACTGGCTTGCCGCCCGATGCTATTTTGTTCAAATCTGTTTTTATCAGGGGTTCCATTGGTCGTGAGTATATCAAGATTTAGCTGGCCGTTCAAGCAGCAAGTGCAAACGATGCCTACCGAAGCGGGAACCGGCAAGACATCGCCATCGCCTGCTGCCTGATATCCTCCGCCAATTTGTTATCGACGGTGTATTGGCATTCGCTGATGGGCTTGACTTTTTTCAGCACTGTATCCACCATCCCCGCTATCTGGTCCATTTCTGAGACGCCCATACCGTTTTTCGTAATTATCGGCGTGCCTAAGCGTATCCCGCTCACGCTGTTTGGGTTGTCATCGTAAGGCAAAAGCATCTTATCGACGACTATACCGCATTGTTCGAGACATTGCTGGGCGACAAGACCCGTCAAGTTCTGCGATTTGTCTGCAACGTTTACAAGCATCAAATGATTGTCAGTCCCGCCGGTAAGAACATTGTATCCTTTCCGCAGCAATATGCCCGCCAGCCGTTTTGAGTTTTCAACGACCCTGACCTGCCTCGTCTTATACTCTTCCGACAAGGCCTCTTTGAAAAAAACCGCCTTGGCTGCGATATTGCTGAAATATGGCGTCCCCTGAACGCCGGGGAACGTTGTCTTTTCTATCAACTGCCACAACGGAATTTCTCCGCCTGCTGTTTTAATCCTGCAGTCGTAATCCCTGCCCGACAAAATCAGCCCCCCCCTCGGCCCGCCGGGCTTATAGGTGCTCGTGGTTGTCAGATGGGCGTAATTGATTGGTGATGCGTGAACGCCTCCCATCACCAGCGCCGACAAATGCGAAATATCCGCCAGCAATAACGCCCCGACCTCGTCGGCGATTTGCCTGAACCGGGCGAAGTCGATTGCCCTGGGATATGAGCTTGCTCCGCATATAATCAGCTTGGGTCCGAATTGCTTCGCCTGCTTTCGTATTTCATCGCAATCGAGAAGAAACGTGTCCCTGTCAACGTGATAACTTTCAATCTCAAAAAATCTTGCTGTAACTGAATCTATAGAGCCGTGCGAATAATGCCCGCCGTGGCTCGTCGCCATACTCAGTATTTTATCGCCTGGCTTAAGCAGGGCGGTTATGACAATTTGGTTCGCTGTTGTCCCTGAATGCGGCTGGACATTAGCGTATCTTGCGCCGAACGCTCTTTTCGCGCGTTCAATCGCCAATTTCTCGACCTCATCTATCACGCCGCTGCCGCCGTGAAGCCGGGCATCCGGGAATCCCTCGCAGGTCTTGTTTTGCAGGATTGACCCAAGAGCGGCAAGCGCGGCCCGCGAGCACTGGTTCTCCGCCGCCAAAAGCTGTATCGTCCCCTGCAATCGCTCGTATTCTTTTGTTATCAGCTTGTGAACTTCCGGGTCAAACCGTATCAATGCTGCCTGCAGGTTGTCGTGATATGCCTCCGATGAAAGTTTTCCCGTCGCTGCGGGTTTATCAATCGTCATTGTCACTTCCAGAATCCTTTCTGATTTATAAATGAGTCCTTTATTGTTATCGTCCGCCATAATGGCTTAGCCATCCCTAACGGGAGGCGAGACCTCGCCTCGGGGCGGGTCAGCTAAAGAATCCAAAAATAAGTCGCCCTATATCGTTGAACGTCACATACAAGAAAAGTGTGCCGACCATTCCCCAGCCCACGTATGCGATAATTTCCTGTGTCCGGATGCTTATCGCCGAACCTTTGATTTTCTCAATCAGCAAAAGCACCGTCAAACCGCCGTCGAATGGCGGCAACGGCAGAAAATTCAGCACCGCTATTGACGCGCTTATAAGCCCCAGGAAATAAACATAATAAACAAACGGCTGCGCCGCGACAATCCGATAGCTGAATGTCAGGATGCCCACCGGCCCCATAAGCTGTTTGGGGCTTACAAGCCCGCCTATCAGCCGATGCAATGTAACATACGTCTGTATGATAAACGTCTTCGTGCGTTTATATCCCATCCCTATCGCGTCAACAGGCCCGTTCGCCTTGTATAGCCGTTCCATTTCCGCGAATGGCAACGACTGCTCCGTGAAAGCGCTCACGCTGACAACGTCCCCTTTCTCGCCCACATCAACAACGGCGTTACCTGCTTTCTGGGTATCAAGCCGCCAGTCAACCGTAACATGTTGACCTGAATTACGTTTCAACTGGCGTGCAATATCATAAAAATTCTTGACCTCAACGCCGTCAATAGCCGTTATCGTTGCTCCTCTGGGTATCGCCGCCGCGTTCGGATGCCGCTCCGTTGCGATTGTCTTGGCGACTACGGGATGTTTGGCGTCAAGCTCGGGTATTATGCCGATTACAACACGGTTGGCATCGGTGTCCCATCGTGGAATCACAGATACGATCAGGCGGCTTTCAAAGCCGTTGTCATTGGTCCTAAGCACTGTTACAGGCAGCGGCTTGTTTTCATATTGTTTTGTTACTTCCCGCAGCTCAAAAAATGTCGGGTTTTCGACTTCCGCTACCGCCGCTAATATGTCGCCGGATTTTAATCCGGGTTTAGTGTCTTTCCCGCCGAAAAATTTAGTCAGCCATTTCCTCAATGACTTTGTTTCTTCAGATACAGCCGCTATCCTCAGCCGCGGAACCATCGTGCAGATATTGGCGAGATTGGATTCGGATTCACTGACAAAATCTTTCGCAGGAGCAAAACTCAGCGGCACCCGGCCCTCAACAACACTATCCTGTCCCGACGAATCACGTCTCTGTGCCATAATAGCGATATTCGGCTCAAAGGCGCTTTCGATTATCGGCTCCACATCCCAGTTGTATTTGACTTCGACGCCCGCGACTGCTTTGACGCGGTCGCCTGGCATCAGGCCCGTGGTTGTAAACAGCAGGTTGGCGTCTTGTGGCGGCAATTTTGCTATTGTCAGCGTCGATGGTTTTTGTATGCCGAAACCGCGGAATTGCCCGCTTGGCAACTGTTCCGCGATTATCGAAATATCATCGATTGTCCCGTCGGCTCGCCGGACCTTTAGCGGTATCGACTCCTTTTTTCCTGAAAGCACCGCCGCCATCATAATGTCGCTGAAATCCAGCCGACCGCTTGCGCCCCCGACCTCGATTATCTCATCCCCCGGCTTTAGACCCGACTTCTCCGCTGGCGACCCGTGTACTAAGTTGCCCACCACCGGTGCCGTAAGCCCAATACCTATCATAAATACTATCATGAACACAATCACCGCGCTTATCGCGTTGAATGTAACTCCCGCCGCCAGCACCGCCGCGCGGGACAACGCCGGCTTATTCGAAAACGACCTCGGGTCGTCATTTGTCTTCACCGGCCCCACGTCCTCCTGGCCTAACATCTTGACAAATCCGCCAAGTGGAATCAGCCCTACACGGTATTCGGTCTCGCCGGGCAGAATCTTTTTACCCACCGTGAAACTTAAAAGACCTTCCTCCGAATTCTCCCCTTCATTACGCAGCAGCTCGGGCAGGACACGTATCCGCCAGCCGCGGTCCGCCTTCTTTATCCCGAACAGAATCGGCGGCATACCTATCGAAAACGCCTCGACCTTTATCCCGCACAGTTTTGCAACGATAAAATGCCCAAGCTCATGAATTAAAATGACCGCCCCGAAACCCAGCAGCACTAATATTATATTCCTTGAAACACCGAAATTGCGGATAATAAAAACACAGACCGCAATCACTACCGCAACCAGTAGAATCAGCCGTGAAGCTGTTTGCGTTGAGTGTTTTGTGTCCTCTCCGCCTTTAGCGAGACCTCGCCCGCCCTCTTGGGGCGAGGCGGGTGTTTTTTGCTCCCTGTCCTCTGGTTTTTCAGACATTCAGTTACCTCTTTCTTTGCCCAGGCATCCGCCTCTAACAATTCTTCGAGCGACGCATCGATTTTTGCGTTGCAGTTGTCCATGCATCGCCGGACAAATTCCACGATATTACCAAATTTTATATTACCCGCGAGAAATTGTTCTACCGCGGCCTCATTCGCCGCGTTAAATACCGCTGCTGCCGTCCCGCCCTTTTTCGCGGCCTCAAAACCCATCTCAATCGCCGGAAACACCTCCGGGTTTGGTTTCTCGAACGTCAGCGTCTTCAGCCGGCTAAGGTCGAGCTTCTTCGCCGAACCGGGCACTCGCGCAGGGTACGTCAGCGCATATTGAATCGGCAAAGACATATCCGGGCATCCAAGTTGCGCTATCACCGACCCGTCCACGTACTCTACCATAGAATGAACTATCGACTCAGGATGAACCAGAACTTCTATTTTTTCCGCCGGCACGTCAAAAAGCCACCTCGCCTCAATTATCTCCAGCGCCTTGTTCATCATCGTCGCCGAATCCACCGTAATCTTCGGCCCCATACGCCAAACCGGATGCGCTAAAACCTGCTCAATAGTCGCGTCCGGTATCCCCGCCGGGTTTGCTTTTCTGAATGGTCCGCCCGATGTCGTCAGGATTATCTTGGCTATCTCCTCGTGCCTGCCCGCGGAAAGCGACTGGAATATCGCCGAGTGTTCGCTATCGACAGGCAGTAGTTCCGCGCCGTATTTTTTCGCCTCCGCCGTAATCAACTGCCCCGCTATAACTAACGGTTCTTTATTCGCTATCGCGACCCTTTTGCCTTTGCGTACCGCCGCCAGGACCGCATGCAGTCCCGCTACCCCCACAACAGCCGCAAGAACCGTATCAACCTGCTCAAGCTCCGCGATTTCGGTCAGTCCTTCCGGGCCTGCGAGGATTTTAACGTCCAGACCTTCGACCTGCCGCCGAAATTCTTCAACGCAATCTGCGTCGCTGACCGCTGCATATTTTGGCCTGTATCGCCGCACCTGTTCCGCCAGCAGCTTTATATTGCTGTGCCCGCTAAGCGCAACAACCTTAAACCGCGGCGATTTATCTTTGGGCAAATCGTTCAGCCCGTCGATAACCCGCAGGGCCGTTGTTCCTATCGACCCCGTCGAACCCAATATGGCTATACGTCTGTTATGCACAAAAAAGGCACCTTCTTGTAGCGAGCTTGCCCGCACTGCCTGCCCTGAGCTTGTCGAAGGGAGCTTTGTCGCAGTGTCGAACCTACTCAAAAAAACAAAGTGCCATTATAACCGCACATCAATAAAAAACCACTTTTGATTGCTCATCAAGGCCCCCTGAGATACCGCAGTGGCAGGTTACCGGCCGCGAAGATATTTTAAGCCGGCGTCGAGAACGGGGTCTCCGTTTTTAAGCTGGGCGTCGGTTGTGCTTACGCCAATGTCAGGTAAAACACCGCGTCCTTCAAGGCAGGTGCCGTCCGGCAGCAGGTCTTTCCACGACGGCAGCCAGACCGTAACTCCATTACCGAGTTCGTATGGCTTTGGGTTGCCGCTGCTGCCGTATGAACGCTCGCCAACCAGCTTGCATCCCGCCTGCTTCATCATAAGCAGAAACGATTCGCAACTGCTCATATTTGCCTGCCCCATCAGCACCGTTACCTTGCCTTTGTATCGCACTTGTTTCTTGTTCGGTTGTAATATCCGCTCCTGTGGCTGGCTAAAGCCGTTCGGCTCGTCCGCTTTTCGATAAATATGCTTGGAATACATCACCGGCTTATCAACGAAACAACCCGCGAACTCCTCGGCCAGCGGCTCCGAACCGCCGGAATTGGGCCTGACGTCAATAATCAAACCTGGCGCATCAGAAAATTCCTTCAACGCCGCGAATGCCGGCTCAAGATTGTCCCCGTCTTTTGACCAGTTATTGATTAAAATGTAACCAATGCCGTCCTCGAATCGCCCCGTGCTTACCCGCTTGTTGCGCTCGACAAATCCAGGCACAATCCGGCGCAATGTGGATATGTTATAATTCCGCACGGCGTTTCGCTTGAAGCCCCCGATTGATTTCTCGCCTACTTTTATCCACAGGTGCGGGTCTCTCGCACGCTCCATCAGTTTGGATGCAGACTCCGCAAACTGTTCCGGCGTCTGCGCACGCTCCATCAACGGCCCAAAAGTCGAAAACGCCTTGTCCCAGTCAACTCCTCTAAGGTCTCGATACGAGTATTTTTCGTCAATCAGCCGCCGCAGCTTTTCGGCCGGAGATTTGTTGCCGGTGCCGATATCGGTGTCCCTTTCTTCGTCACCTTGCCCTTTAATTATGCTTTCGTTTGGGTCTTTCAGCCACGCTCGCCATTTGTCCTTGTTCTCGCCTAAATATACGCCGGCTATCTCTGTCAGAGCTATCCTTGCATACAAACGAACCTCTCCGTTAGGATGGTCCAAAATTTCTATAAGGACAGGCGCAGAGCGATTATCTGCAATAAGCCCAAGCGAACGGATTGCTATCCATTTAACGCGGTTGTCGCTTGTCCCGGCCGTAACCGCCGTCTCCAAAACCTCTCTGGCCTCTTTTATTCGGAATATCCCCAGGCACGCCGCCGCCCGCGGCGCCAAATCACGATTGCCGCTTCGCAAATCCTTCATCCACAGGTTTGCGTCCTCCGGCCTGTTTTCTTTTGGAATCTCGTAGAGTTGGGCAAAAAATTGCTCAGCACTACGCAACTTTGCTCGCGTCTGCTCGTCGAGTTTGTCCGCGTGTTTCCATTCCCCCAAGCCCTCCGCTGCACTTATCGAACCCGCAACAGAAACGCAGCAGATAATCAGCACTGCCTTCAAATAGCGATTTAATCCTGAATCAGCCTGCATATACTTCCTGCTTAAAATATCCCCAAAAGCGTTCTCGTCGAATCCACGCATAAAAAATGGCGTCTCGAAAGGCGCCATTATATCCGCGCGACGAAAAAAAACCAACCTGCAAACAAATTAGCCCGGAATTTCGAAGAAGCGGCGCAACAGGGAAGATGGTTGGATTTGCAGGCCATTGGAATATTTACTGGTTGTTCTGTGCTGTCTTGATTACCGCGTAATAGGCCGGCTTGGATTTTAGGTTGCGGTCAAAAAGCAAAGGATAATCCGCTCGCCGCTGAATTTATTAGCTCAGGCGCATTACCCATAAGCGTTTTGTCCCATCAAACGGTTTTCTCTGGTGGCTTACTTCTTTGCTTTTTCCTTCTTGCTTTTTATCATCGCTTCGAGCTGGTCCAGCTCTTCTTCCGTCAAACTTTTACTGTCTAACAGAAATTGCATCATTGGCGTCATCGCTCCGCCGAACGCCCTTTTAACCGCACGCATAATCTCGCCCTTCTGCGCCTCTTTTTTCGTGATAACAGAGCTGTACAGGATGAGATTGCGGATTCTCCGCGTCGTAAGCAGTCCCTTGGCGACCATTCGGTCCATCATTGTCTTTACTGTGCTGTAGCTCCAGCCGGTTTTCTTCTCAAGCTCTTCCTGGATTGTCGGCGCGGCACACGGCTCGTTGTCCCAAACGGCCTGTATAATCGCCCATTCTCCGGCTGTTAGCTCCGATTGACCTTTTGCCATAGCGTACCCCATAATTGTTTTTATCTGTACAGTAATACTCTACAAGTGTAGAGAAAATCAAGAATAAAAACATATTTTTTTCAGGTAGGGGGGATCCCACGCCGCAAACCGCTGAAGATTTACTTTAACTCGACCGACCAGTAGGCATTGTCCAGGAACTGTTTCCAGCTGCTGTATCGCTGATGGCCTAAGTGAATGTGAATTAGCGGGCTGTGCTTGGGTTTGATGGGTTTTTGTATCAGCATCATTCCCGCCTGCTGGGGCGTCCTGCCGCCTTTTTTCACGTTGCAGCCGGTGCAGGCGCAGACGATATTTGTCCAGGTTGCCTTGCCGCCCGCGCTGCGAGGAAGGACGTGGTCAAGTGAGAGTTCGCTGATAGGTTGTTTTTTGCCGCAATACTGGCAGCGGTTTTTGTCGCGGGCGAAAATGTTTCTGCGGTTGAATTTTACCTCGCTTCTGGGCAGGCGGTCATAAAACAAGAGGCGAATTATCCTCGGCACCGCTACATATATATTGACTGTTGATACCCAGTCATAATTATCCGGCTCGAAATTGCGCTTTAGCTCGCTGACATCGCACCAGCTCTGGAAATCGTAATTTGCGTAGGAACCCTCTTCGTATGATACTACCTCCGCCAGCCGGCGACAAAGCAGGGAAAACGCGCGTCTGGCGCCGATTATGCGGATGGCCATATAGTTCTTGTTCAGGACAAGAACATTACAATCAAGACCTGATTCAAGCCCTGCGGATAACATAGCCGGAAATTGCCTTCTTTCTTTGCCTTTCCATTCACCGCTGTACTATTGAAATAGCAGATATTATGGGAAGTTGCAAGAAAAAACCGGCGTTATTCCAGCGTGAAAAATGAGTCGCTGAGGGTATCTGTCCTCTCCGCCTCTGGCGAGACCTCGCCCGTCCCTAAGGGACGAAGCGGGCGTCTTCCGACCTCTGCCCTCTCAGGGTTCCTTCGGCTTCTCGTCTTTCTTGGCCTTGGCTTTGTCGACCGAAAGAGGAACTACGTTCTCTGCCCTCGGCCCCTTTTCTCCCTGCACGATATCGAAGGTAATCGGGTCGCCTTCCTTGAGTGTCTTGTATCCCTCGCTGCTTATGCTTGAGTAGTGCACGAAAACATCTTTACCGTCCGCCGCCGCGATAAAGCCGTAACCCTTCCTTGAGTTAAACCACTTCACCGTTCCCTCTGACATATTCCGCCCCGCTTCAACAACTATAACGCAAGTACGCTTTTCAAATTTATTATTCGCCGCTCGGTTCTTGCCAGTCGAGTATCGAGATTTATTTTGTCGCCGACTCGCGGATGCCCGAACTCATGCGGTCCTTCATCAATCGGCCCATCTTGAACTTCACCGTCCTTTTGGCCGGCACATCCACTCGCTGCAGCGTCTTCGGGTTCTGCGCGACGCGAGACGCCCTGGTCCTCGTCTCGAATACTCCGAAGTCGCGAAACTCCAGGCGGTTGCCTTTCATCAGCTCAGCGGTCATCGTGTCGAGGAATGTTTGAATGATTCGCTTGACTGTTACGCGCTTCGCCTGTGTGTCTTTTGCAATACGATCGATAAGTTCTTTTTTTGTAACCGTTGTCATAATGTTACCTCGCTTCAACGAACAGCATGCGGCAAATTAAATCCCTTGTCACCGGAAAACCACTGTCTGGCCCTAACCCGCCTTCTGACCATTCGGGTACCATTGTTTGCCTCTGCAAATCCTCTTTAAACGTTGTCGCGGCAAATGCCGAGTAACTGCAAGTAACTATACTATAACGACTTCGACGCGACAAGGAATTTTTATCTAAAAATTTTTCGCCTGTTCAAAATCACTTGACTGTTCCGCGGATAAATCATAGATTACGGCTTCTGTGGACAAACGCGGAAAAAAACCTGTGATTGGCATCCTGGGCGGAATGTATTCCGGCAAGAGCACCGTAGCGGCTGAGCTGGCAAAGCTCGGGTGTGCCGTTATCGATGCCGACTCCATATCTCATCAGCTCCTCGAAGAAAAAGACGTTCTCAAAAAAATCGTCCGCGTATTCGGCAAAGAGATTCTCGACGACAAAGGCAAAATCAGCCGGCCGGCCCTGGCAAACAGGGTTTTCGGAGACCCCGCAAAACTGGCCACCCTCACGGGCATACTGCACCCACTCGTTATGGCTCGCGTCGAAGACCTGATAACAAAGTGTGGTTCCCAGCCGGCAGTCAGGGCAATTGTCCTTGATATACCGCTTTTGGTCGAAGTTGGCTGGGAAAAACGCTGCGACCACGTCATTTTTGTCGATTGCGCACCCTCTACACGCCTTGAAAGGGCCAAAAAAACAGGTGTTTTTGAGGCCGACCAGCTAAAAATTCGTGAAAATCTTCAGATTTCTCTGGACAAAAAGAAACGTATCGCCGATAATATCGTCAATAACAATTCCGACTTATCGGGCTTGTCCAAACAAATCGCTAATATTTTCTCAACCATTATGGATAAAGGGTAAATGCGGTTTAGCGCGATACTTTGGATTAGCGTGTCCGGTTTGGGGATACTGACATAACGCCTTAAATACCAATTCAGCCACGCTCAGCGCAGTAAAAGGTTCTGTGCTGGGGTCTGAAAAACCAGCTATGTATCGCTATCTTGGTAAAAAACTGGATGCTGGGCATACGTTAAATATCGAAACGCTTCCCCGAATAAAATGTGCTGATGGGACGCGGGATAGAACGACTGAGGCGGTATAAATTCAGGATTAACGAACCCGCAGGGTTAAAAAGCGGGATAACATTGCTTGTAACGTGGTTTTTGGCAGATGATTAGGAGCTAATATGAGTAAGGTCAGCCCAAAGGGCAAAAGGAAAAAACGGGGTCAGGAAGAGGCAGAGGTAATCGAACAGCCCGTTCAGGTCGAACAACCCGAACAGGCAAAACAGGTCGAACCTCAGGCGCAGCCCGTGGTCAATAACGAGCCGCAGGTCGCTGTCCAAGTCGTCGATGAGACCAATGGGACAGAGATAAAGAAGACCGAAGAGGAATCGACCCACGAAAAATACGAACGGGTGAAAAAAGGCCAGCTCTACCTGACGGACCTCCAGCGGCTCAGCGTCTCCGAGCTGCACGAAATGGCCAAGAAGGACGGCATCACCGACTATACCGCCCTCAAGAAGCAGGAGCTTATCTTCCGAATCCTTAAGGAACGCATCCGCCAGAACGGCCTTATGTATGGCGAGGGCGTCCTCGAAGTCCTCCCCGACGGCTACGGCTTCCTGCGTAACCCCGACTACAACTACCTCTCAAGCCCAGATGATATTTACGTCTCGCCTTCCCAGATACGGCGATTCGGCCTGCGAACAGGCAACACCGTCTCAGGTCAGATTCGCCCGCCAAAGGATTCCGAAAAATACTTCGCCCTACTCCGCGTCGAGGCCATCAACTTTGAAGACCCCGACCGGCTTGCCGAAAAAACCGTCTTCAGCGACCTCACGCCACTGCATCCGCTGGAACGAATAATAATGGAGACAGTACCGGAAGAGCTGAATATGCGCATAATCGACCTGGTGACCCCCGTCGGCAAGGGCCAGCGAGGACTCATCGTCGCACCGCCCAGAACGGGCAAAACCGTTCTGCTCCAGAAAATGGCGAATGCCATATCAACCAATAACCCGCAAATCAAATTGATTGTGCTTCTGATTGACGAGCGACCCGAAGAAGTTACCGAAATGGAACGTAAAACCGCCCCCGATGTCGAGGTCATAAGCTCGACCTTCGATGAGCCGGCCGCACGCCATTGCCAGGTCGCCGAAATCGTCATCGAAAAAGCCAAACGTATGGTCGAATATGGCCACGATGTGGTCATTCTTCTCGACTCAATCACGCGTCTTGCTCGTGCCTACAACTCCGAAATGCCTCACTCAGGCAAAATCCTCACAGGCGGTGTTGACGCCAGCGCTATGCAGATGCCCAAGAAATTCTTCGGCGCTGCTCGAAAAGTCGAGGAAGGCGGCTCACTCACCATATTTGCAACCGCCCTCATTGACACCGGCTCCAAAATGGATGAAGTCATTTTCGAGGAATTCAAGGCCACCGGCAATATGGAATTGCACCTCGACAGGAAACTCGTTGACCGTCGCGTCTATCCCGCAATCGACATCAGCAGAAGCGGAACCAGAAGAGAAGAGCTCCTGCTCGCTCCAAAAGAGCTTGCCCTTACGTATCGGTTGCGAAGAGTTCTCAGCGAAATGAACCATGTCGAGGCCGTCGAACTGCTCAAGAGCCGGCTGACAAAATGCAGAACAAACGCCGAATTCCTTATGACTATGAACATCGATTAACGGCTTTGCTTTACATTACGAGGTTGTTTGATTAAGATTAGATTCCGGCAGGTAAGCGCCTGCCGGAATTTTTTATTTCAGGGCATCTTTTGGGCGTTATATGGCTGAAGAATTGAGCAAGGTTTACGAACCTAAAAATACCGAACAGCAGGCAGACCAAATCTGGTCAGCGGGCAATTACTTTCACGCCGAACCTGATGGCGCAAAAAGAAAACCTTATACTATCGTCATACCCCCGCCCAATGTTACCGCCGCGCTGCACCTAGGCCACGCCCTCAATAACACCCTTCAGGATATCCTCATCCGCTATCACAGGATGCTGGGCGCCAATACCCTCTGGATGCCAGGCACGGACCACGCGGGCATTGCGACGCAGACCGTTGTCGAAAAAAGAATCCTGGCTGAAGAAGGCAAAAAACGCACCGATTTCAAACGCGACGTATTCGTCGCCCGTGTTCAGGCCTGGAAGGATGAATACGAACGCAGAATCATCGACCAGCTAAAGGCGATGGGCTGCTCCTGCGACTGGCAGCGGACACGCTTCACAATGGATGAAACCTGCGCCAAAGCGGTTAGGGCTACGTTTTTTAACCTCTTCAAAGATGGCTTGATATATAGAGGCAAACGTCTCGTCAACTGGGACCCCGCCACGCAAACCGTCCTTGCCGATGATGAAGTCGAGCACGAGACAATCCAGGGTAATTTCTGGTATTTGCGTTACCCTCTCACTGAGCCGGTCGTCGTGGAAGGCAAACGCATAGAATATGTAACGGTTGCGACCACCCGCCCCGAAACAATGCTGGGCGATACAGCCGTAGCGATGAATCCGGGCGACCCAAGGGCAAAAGCCCTCGTTGGTAAAAAAGTCAAGCTGCCAATCGTAGGCAGAATCATCCCCCTAATCGCCGATGAGCACGTCGTTTTGCCAAACCCCAATAGCGAAGACGAAAAAGCCAAATTCTCAACCGGCTTCCTGAAAGTTACCCCTGCCCACGACCCTGATGACTGGGCGATTAGTCAGCGTCATAAACTCGAAGTAATCAACGTAATGGCGCCCGATGGCTCAATCAGCGACAAATTCGGCTGGACCGACTGGGAGCAGATTAAAAACCCCGACGCCGAAAACTTCATCGGTATGGACCGTTTCGAGGCACGCGAGGCAATCGTCGAATGGTTCCGCGAGGAAGGCCTTCTTGAAGAAATCAGACCCTACGCCCACGAAGTCGGCCACAGCTATCGAAGCCACGTTCCCATCGAGCCGTACCTCTCGGACCAGTGGTATATCGCCGTCAAAAAACCTATTGACCATCTTGAGAAAAAAATTGGCAAAGGCCTCATCGATGGAACCGATGTGCCTGTTAATTCTCTGGCGGGTCTTGCTTTGAAGCCGCTTTTGGATGGCCGATTGAAATTCATACCCGAACGCTACGCCAAAACATATCAGTCCTGGCTTGAGAACCTCCGCGATTGGCCAATCTCCAGACAACTCTGGTGGGGACACCAAATCCCCGTCTGGTCAAAAGCAGGCAGACAAAAAAACCGCTGCGAACACGGAACATTCAGCGTCGTTGTTGAAACTGAGCAGGGGCCTGTAACTTACGCCTGTGTCAAACCCGGCTTCGAAGAGCTTGAACAAGCGATTGTATCAGAGGGCTGGGTGCGAGACAGCGATGTTCTCGATACCTGGTTCAGTTCGGCGTTGTGGCCCTTCAGCACCCTTGGCTGGCCGGAGGAATCGCCGTTATTAAAAACCTTCTACCCCGGCGACGTCCTATGTACCGCCCGCGAAATCATCACGCTCTGGGTCTCGCGTATGGTTATGATGGGCCAATACTGCGCAGGCGACATACCTTTCAAAGACGTGTATATCCACGCGATGATACAGGATGGCGAAGGCCGGAAAATGTCCAAAAGCTTGGGCAACGGCATCGACCCCCTCGTCGCAATCAACAGCCACGGCGCAGACGCAATGCGGTTTACGCTCGCCAGTATGACCACCGACACGCAGGACATTCGAATGCCCGTTGCGCAAATGACGCTTCCCGATGGCAGGGTCGAAAACACCTCGCCCAAATTAGACGTCGGCAGAAACTTCTGCAACAAGCTCTGGAACGCCTCGCGCTTCGCGATGATGAACCTCGAAGGCACAGACCCCGCTGGCTTCGATAAAAATAAATTAGCTATAACCGACAAATGGATTCTCTCGCGTCTGGCGAGAACTATCTCTGAAGTTACCGATGGTCTTGATGCCTTCAAATATAATGAACCCTTGAACGCGATTTACAAATTTTTCTGGAATGACTTCTGCGACTGGTATCTCGAATGGGCAAAGCCGCGTATGTCGGATTCTGCTCAAAAGCCGATTGCCCAGAACGTCCTTGCCTTCATCCTCGACCAGACATTGCGACTCTTGCATCCCTTTGTGCCGTTCATTACAGAAGGCATCTTCCAGAAACTAAATGAACTTGTCCCGACGCGAGGCCTTAAAGGAATCGCGGAATTAAACGGTGCTAAAGCATTAGTCGTAGCCGACTGGCCAAAGCGAATTGACGCCCTGATAAACGAGCAGATTGAGCAGCAAATAGATAATATCCAGACCGTTGTCCGCTCTGTCCGCGACATAAGAAGCAAATGCAATATTCCGCCCTCCTCGAAACTCGTCGTCTCAGTCAACGCGCCAAATGATATTTCAGGAATCCTGAACGCCGACGCAGGCCTTCTCTGCCAGATTGCGAATCTCAAGGAATTCAGCGCGTCGCACTCGGCTCCGAAGCCCAAAAACGCTGCCGCGGCAATATCAGGCCAGATGCAGATTTACGTCCACGACGCGATAGATATCGAAGCCGAACGCAAACGCCTGACCAAACAGAAGGAACAAATCGAAGGGGCGAAAAAAGGCGTCGAAGCCAAACTTGCCAACGAAAACTTCATAGCGAGGGCAAAACCGGAAGTTGTTGCCCAGACAAAAGAAAAACTCGCTGAATATACCGAGCAGTTAAAGGCCATCGAAAAACACCTGGCCGAATTGAATGATTAAAAGGGGAGCAGGATGGAAATAGAAGTCGAACTTTCAAAAATAATCATAAACGAGTCATCCGACCAGCAGATAATCGTCCTCAAGGAACGCTATGGCCAGCGAAGCTTCCCCATTGTCATCGGCATCGTCGAGATTTTCGCCATCGACCGCCGGCTAAAAGGCATCCTGCCTCCCAGGCCTATGACCCACGACCTGCTCGGCAACATAATCACTTCCCTTGGCGCCCGCATCGAAAGAATAATCATCAACGACCTCCGCAACCATACCTTCTACGCAAGGATAGTCCTCAGCTTGAACGGCAAAATTGTCGAGGTTGATTCCCGTCCGTCCGATGCGATTGCCCTCGGCGCCGCCTCCGGTGCGCCTATTTTTGTGGATGAGCAGGTGTTCGACAAGATTTCGGACTAAACAAGCTCGATATAATCAACAGGCCCACTGCTGTGCAAAGCATCGAATCCGCCACGTTAAACGCAGGCCAGTGCCTCTCGCGCCAATACACAACAATAAAATCCCGCACTAACCCCCCGTTGAACGCCCGGTCGTAAAGATTTCCCGATATCCCGGCCGCGAACAAAGCCAGCGCGACAACAACAATTTTCCCTTTCCTCAGCGCAAATATAAATACCGCCAGAATCACCAACAGCGCAATCATCGATATCGACACCAGCATCACTCGGTATCCGCCCGCTATCCCGAATGCCGCCCCCGGGTTCTCCGCTAATTGCAGTCGTAAAAAACCATCTATTATTGCGTACTGCCCCTGCGCATTTACAAGCCAGGCGAATACCGCTTTTTTCGTCCAAAGGTCGAATGCCAGACCGCCCACGAAGATTGGCCAGAAAATCAGGTGACGAGCCGCGGAAGAGGGGTAATCGGTGATTGTACTCTGAGATTTATCCTCTGCCATTTGTCTTCTGCCTGCCCTGCGTAGCCCGAAGGGCGAAGCGGGGTTCCCCGTTCATTACTTCGAATAGGTCTCTATCAGTTTGATAAGCCGGTCGCGCCTCGGCTGGTCCGGCTTGACGCTCAATGACTGCCGCCACAGCTCCACCGCTTGTGCCTTCAGCTCCGCGTCGTTTTCCGCTTTCGCCTTGGTCATATATGCCACACCAAGTCCGCGGTACGCCTCCCAGTCAAAGTTGTTGATTTTTATCGCCTGCCTGTAATTATCGATTGCCTGGTTTACATCGTTCAACTGCAGATAGCAGTAACCGATATACTGGTACGCCGAACTATTCGTCGGCTGCATCTGCGTCACCACCGTGAATAATTCCTTCGCCGGCTCAATGCGCTTGGTCCGCAGATACGCTATCGCCAGAGACATCATTACCCCGGGGTTGTTGCTGTCCATTTCCATCGCGCGCTTATACGACCGCACCGCCTGCTCATAATTCTTCTGCGAATCGTATATATTGCCTAAAAGCTGGTGAAGCTCCTCGGTGTTCGCGTCAATCTTCTCCGCCCTCTTGCCGTACACAATCGCCTGGTTATAATCGTTTACCTCGTAAAGGCACTGGGCGGTTTTGAGATTTGCCTCAAAGTTGTTGGGCTTAAGCTCGCACGCCCTGCGGTATGCCTTCACCGCCTGCGTAAACTCTTTCATCGTCTGGTAAACCCGCCCCAAACTGAAATAATCCCTGAATGACCACGGGTTCAGCCGGGTCGCAGTGCCATACGCTGCCGCACTCTTCTGATATTCCTGCTTCTGCTCGTAAATCTCCCCCAATAGCGAATGCGCCAGCGAGAACCGCCCGTCAACCTTTGCTGCCTGGTTGAGCTTGTCAATCGCCTTAGCGTTGTCGTTCAGCTCCCGCAGCTCAACCGCGTCAACGTATAACGCCACCGCCTGTTGTTGGTTTCCGCAACCCCAGGCCGGCAATAACGCCAAGCTGACTATCGTTGCCAGTATTACGCTTTGAACGTCCCTTTTTTTGGACATCCTGCTTTCCCCGTATAATTAAACTCGAAAAACAATTGCCTACCAGAATCTATCGTCATACCGCACTGTAAACCCTTAAATTATACCACCTTAACCAAAACTGTCAAAAACTTTCGCCTTCAGGCCAAATCTTCGATGTTGATTATTTTTCGCTGATGCGTTATGATTCCCCGTTTATCTTAATAGTTAGCGTAAATCTTTGTCTCGTCTCGGCGAAGGCAAGTGTTTGTCGGAGCTTTGGCGGGGTTGGTTGTGCCGGCCCGGTTTGCTATGCCGAGCCGTAGCCGGAAAGGATAACAAATATGGCAAATTTGTGGATAATGGCACAGGCGGTCGAAACTCGGGGCCAGTCGGAGGTCCCTGCGGAACCGGTGGGCCAAACTCAGACCACAACCGGGACTGTTGCCGCTCCCGACCCAAATACCTCGCGGCCCGCATCGTACGGGAACTCCTCGTCGATTATGCAGCTTGTCTTCATCGCCGGCATTTTTGTGATTTTGTACTTCATTATGTTCCGCGAGCCGAAAAAACGCCAGCGAAAGCAGGAGCAGATGATTCAATCCCTCAAAAAGAACGATAAAGTCAGGACCATAGGCGGCATCATCGGCATCGTCGTTGACGTCAAAGGCGACGAAGTTACCCTCAAAGTTGATGAGTCGAACAATACCAAAATCAAAGTGGCGGCCTCCGCCATCGGGAAAAACATTTCGAACGAAGGACAATAAAAGCCGGATATAACAAGGATTTGATATGGATAAGAATCTAACCTGGAAAATCGTATTAATTATTGCTTTGATAATCATCGCGGTCTGGACGCTCTACCCGCCGAGCAAAACTCTCAAGCCGGGCATCGACCTCGGCGGCGGAACAAGCTTGATTTACGAAATCGACGCAAAAGGCCTCAGCTCCGACGAGAAAAGAGGCCTCTCAGAAAGGGTAATCACCGTCCTGAGACGCCGTATCGACCCCGCCAATATACAAAACCTCGTCTGGAGACCACAGGGCAGCACAAGATTTGAAATCCAGATGCCGCTCGCCAGCGCCGAGGCCAGGGAAAAAAGAACGCAATACGAAACCGCCCTCACCGGTCTTTTGACGGGAAATGTTACCCAGACCGCCATTATACGCTCCGTCGCCAAACCCGCGGAGATGCGGGCAAAGGACTTCGAAAAATTCGCCCGCGATTCCAACGACAGGGCACAAATCCTCAACGACTTCGCAAAGGTCTTCGATGAGCGAAAAGCCCTCCAGCAGCAAAGAGATGACTTCGCTAACCAGATGGCTACGCCCGAAGGCTTAATTAAGCTCGCAGGCCTTAAACTCGACGATATTAAAATTCAGGTTATTGAATGGGCCAAACTCAAGGATGACAAAAGAAAACAGGCCATCCTCGATTACCTCGGCTCCGAAGGCAATCTTGACCTGCTTACCAGATATACCGAAATCTACGCCAAATGGGCCGGCGTGGCTGACCGCCTTACTGAACCTAAAACCGGCGTCAACAGTCGATACGAAGAGGCCAAACAGACGCTCCATAAGCTGAATTTGTCCAATGACCAGGTTACCTCCGCGCTCGAAGCCGGCTCGCCCGGTTCCGCCAAAAACAAAAGGGCGGTTGAAATCCTCAAAAAGGAATTCCCCGAATTAGCCGACAAAATCGATAAGGTCGCAAAAGCTTACAACACCTATTTCCCCTTCAGGGGCCGCCTCGACGACCCCAGCGACCTCCAGCGGATGCTCAAAGGCGCTGGTATTCTCGAATTTAGAATTCTCCCGACCTTAGAACACCCCGAAGTCGATTCAGCCCAGATGAACGCATACGTCGAGACCCTCAAAACAAAAGGGCCTAAATATCCTCTCGACGACCAGTATGTCTGGCTCGAAATCGAAAATCCGGCCGCGTGGCTCGCCGCGGACAGGTCGGGAAGAAAATCTATCACCGCACAGTTCGGCGATAAGGCCTATGTCCTTGCCAGCAACAGGAAAAATAAAGACGAAACGATGCTCCACGCCGGCCAGAGGGACTGGAAACTCGTCAAATCTTCCCCCGGTCAGGACCAGCAGGGAAGACGCGCAATCGATTTCGAGCTTGATGAACGCGGCGGAAAAATCTTCTCTAATGTAACAGGGAAAAATATCGACAGGCCGCTCTGCATTGTCCTCGATAATGTGGCGCTCTCTGCGCCTAACATCCAAGCCAGGATTTATACCAACGGCCAGATTACAGGCGGTTTCAAGCAGACTGTAGTTGAGGATATGGTCACAAAACTCAATGCCGGCTCATTGCCCGCCCGCCTCATCGAACAGCCCGTCTCCGTCAAAACCATCGGCCCCTCCATCGGCGCTGATAACCTCCAGAAGGGATTGAAATCAGGAATGGTGGGCCTGGTGTGCGTAATCCTCTTTATGCTCGTTTACTATAGAAAAGGCGGCGTCATCGCCGATATAGCGCTTCTGCTTAATATCTTGTTCCTGCTCGCTATTATGGCGGGCATCAGCGCAACCTTTACTCTGCCCGGTATCGCGGGCGTCATCCTCACCATCGGTATGGCCGTTGACACCAACATCCTGATTTTTGAAAGAATTCGTGAGGAGCAGGAAAAGGGCGCATCGATCGGCATCGCCGTCAAACTCGGCTACGAAAGGGCCTTTAGAGCGATTTTCGACTCGCACGTAACCACAATTCTGACGGCCTTAATTCTTTACTGGGTCGCATCCGAGGAAATAAAGGGCTTCGCGCTTACTCTGATGCTGGGTTTGGCATCGAATCTGTTCACCGCCTTCTTTGTAACTCGAATGTCCTTCGACTGGCTCCTGAAACATAAAATCGTCAAAGACCATATGGTGTTTTTGCATCTCATTAAAAAGCCCAATATCGACTGGATGAAAGCCCTCCCGGTGTTCCTCGTCATTTCCGCCATTCTGACTATCGGCGGCGTAACACTTTTCTTTATGAGGGACGATTCCAAAAACAACAAGTATGATATCGAATTCACGGGCGGAACCAGCGCCCAAATCGACCTCGTCGAAGGCGTAAAGTTCGACAGGCAGCAGGTCGAAGACAGAATCCATAAAGAAGGCGAAAAGCTTAATAACAAGGCCCTTGCCGCCGCTACCGTTTACAGTGTCGGTGACACGGGCAGGCAATATGAAATTACCACAACCGAGACAAATAAAACAAAGGCAGTAGTCGCTTTCTCAACAGGTCAGTGGACCGTAGAATCTGTCACTGCGGCTGTCAAAAAAGCCGCCGACGCCCAGCAGGCCGAAATGCCCCATCTCATTGTGACACCCGAAAAATCGGGCCAGGCCTTTGCCGTCGGCACAAGCCAGTTAAATAAAAACACGGTTGCCGATGTTCTCAAATTGGCCTTCCCAGATGCTAATATCTCCGACCCGCAGTTTGACGAAATAGTTTCAAACGCCATTCTCGCTGCATTTGGAGAACAGCTCGAAATACGTAAAAACCTCCAGCCCAAAGTTGTCTCCGCAGAAAAAATAACCGAATCGATGCTCGAATATTCTCCCGACCTCCTAGATTTCGTCGGCGGCGTTGCCGTCAGGTGCGAGCTTGGAACCAGTGCCACGCCCTCCGAAATCAGTCAGAGGTTCGAAGACCTTAAATACAAACCGGATATGAGGGGTGTCAACTGGTACGCCTACCGGGTCCTCGATTCGAACCTTAAAAAAATGGACCCCAATATGCCGGTCAAATCCTTTGTTTATATCGCCTCGGAACCCGAAATCGCCGCCGGCCAACAGGATTCCGATGTATGGATTCAGTTCGTCGATGGCGAAAAAGCCAAGGTTGTCGATGCGATGCAAATCGCCTCGTCCCTCCCGCACGTAACGCAGATTAGCCCCTCCATCGGAGCAGAGGCCAAGACCGCTGCCTTGATTGCCGCGATTTTGTCCTTGATTGCGATGATGATTTATCTGGGGCTTCGATTTGGCGACGTGCGATACGGCCTGGGCGGTGTAGTTACCCTGGCGCATGATACCACCGCTACGATGGGCGCGCTGATGTGCTGCGCATTTATTGCCGCCACCGCCTGGGGACCGAAGCTGCTTATCGCCGATTTCAAGATTGATATGACTATGGTCGGCGCATTCCTTACACTGCTCGGTTATTCAATTAACGATACCATTATCATTTACGACCGTATCCGTGAAAACCGCAAGAAAGGAATCCTGACTCCTCAGCTTATCAACGATAGTATCAATGCCACTCTTTCCAGGACAATCCTGACCAGTACAACCGTGTTTTTAGTGGTCTTTGTTATGTATGTCTTTGGCGGCAATGGACTGCGGGGCTTCAACTACGCTATGCTCTTCGGCGTCATCGAAGGAACATATTCATCAATTGCGATATCTGCGCCGATATTACTAATAAGGGCACAACAAAGGGCGGCCAATAAACCCGCCCCTAAACAACAGCAGAACTGATTGTTTGGTTGACTAACTCCCGGGAGGAAAAGGGACAGCCCTTTTCCTCCCTTTTTTATGCTGTGTCGGTGATATGCAAAAGGACTTTAAAATAGGTCTGGCAATCGGCGTAACACTGGCTGCAGGCGCCATCCTTTGGCTTGCCACCCTGCCCAACCTCAGCGCAAGGGCCCGTGCCCTCGAAGCAGCATCCAACGCGAACCCTTCTCCCAAAACATCGCCTTATGTTTCTCCACCTGTTTCTTCGCCCCAATCAACGGATGGCACTCCAGCTTCGAGTATCGAGAATCGAGTATCGCCAGCCCCGAGTTATGTCGAGGGAAGCATTGAAAATCCGGATACCAACGACGCGATACGCACAACAAACAATGAACAACTAACGACGAGCTCAGAACCGGCTCAGCGAATTCACATTGTCCAGAAGGGCGATACTCTTTCCTCTATCTCCGCCAAATACTATGGCTCCTCGCGTCAATGGCGTAAAATCGTCGCCGCCAACCGCTCGAATCTGCCAGACCCGAATCATCTCGTTCCCGGTGCCAAGCTGATTATACCGAATTAGTTCAAATTGAAAAAACATTCTTTTTACTCGGGAGAATTTAAAAAATAAAATGAAAAGAAAAAAGAAATTAGTTTTGTCAGTAATTTTATCTATATTCATTGCGATTGTGGTTGGCTTAGTGGCTTTTTGGGAAATAAAATTGAAGCCTGGCTTTATGGCAGAGAACACACGGATGCAAATGCTTTTAATAAAAGAGGGCATAGAAGAATTTATTAAGCATGAAAATAGGTTTCCGATTAACCTAAAGGAAGTTGTTGATGCAAACTATTTGCTGGAAAACGACATAACATATTTTTGTCCGATGAAACATCATGTTTTACGTAGTAAAGAGTTGCATTATACCGAATGTGAATATGAGTTTTCTTTTGAACCTAACGGAGTCAGGATATGTATTCCTGAAAAAGTGTTTTATCAAAAAAGATTTGAATGGCTACATAAATATTATAAGAGATGTATGATTGTAACAAAGGATCAGTAGTTTTTTGGAAAAAGAAAAGGGGTCAGGCCCCTTTTTGCTTGGTGTCCCGCCGGCGAATCATAAATAGAAAATATAAAATAATAAATGAGAAACTGCCCGGGACAGGAGTCGAACCTGCATGAGCCGAAGCCCACCAGCCCCTCAAGCTGGCGCGTCTGCCAGTTCCGCCACCCGGGCGAGCTAATCAATTAATTATTGACGATTGATGACTAAAAGTCAAATGGAATGATAAATCAAGAATACCGAATTCCCAATCGGCAACCTGCCCTGAGCGAGCGAAGCGACCTGTGGTGAGCATAGTCGAACCAGTCGAAGGGTCCGCAATTTTTCCTGATAACCTGATACCCCGATACCCTGATTATCTCTGTCCTCCGTCCTCGGTCTTCCGTCTTCTGCTACTTTCCCTTTGCCCCATCGTAAAGCAGAATATGCAGCCGCTGGCAAAACACATAGCCCGTTTCTTTGCACATTTGTGCGACCATAGGCGATTTGGCGATTAGCTCTTCCCTCTTTTTCGCTTGGGGCATAAGCATCACTTTCTCCGCGGATACCCCGCCGATTTGCTCTATGGCCTGCTGAATTTCAGGCAAGTCATCAGGCGAATCAACAACGAATTTGAGCTGATACGGATAGCGCCTGATTAACTGCTTTAATGAGGAAAGGTATTGTATTTCCGTGAGGGACACCTGACGGTGGGCGTGAGTTGCCTGCCCCGGCAATCCGTTGGCCGGGGAGCTTGCCGAAGGGGCTTCGCCGGCTTGAACTGAATTTGACAGCTTCGGGCTTACGCTCATCAGGTCGCAAGCCAAACCCGCGACAAATTTGATACCCGCCGTCTCAATCGTGATATGTTTGTTTCGCTCTTTTAACGCCTTGGCAAGGTCTGGCAACTGCGGATTCACCATCGGCTCGCCGCCCGTAATCACCACAAATCGGCAGGGCCAATGAACGATTCTGTTGATTATTTCCGGTATGGGGAGTTCTTCGCCCTCATTTGCGTCCCAGGCGTATTTTGTATCGCACCAAACGCAGCGGAGAGGACAGCCCGCCAGACGAATAAATACGCTCGGCGTTCCCGCCAGCAGCCCCTCTCCCTGAATCGAATGAAAAATTTCGTTAACTACCATTTCAGATATACGCACCGCCCTGTGCTAGTGCCGTTTCTAAAAACAAAGTGTTGTTTTTGTCATTCCCGCGCAAGCGGGAATCCATTGTAAATAAAAGAGTTATGTGATACTTCAATTTTATTAAAGTTATATTGTCTTTTTAGAAACAGCACTAAACCGTTTTTTTGCCGCCAACGACGCCGCGAACGTATTCAATCGGGTCTTCGAGCCCAGCGTCGTGGAAACCCCTCAGCCGAATCCGGCACGAATCGCACCTGCCGCAGCTTCTGCCCTCCATGTCCGGGTCATAGCAACTGTGCGTCAGCGAGTAATTCACGCCCAGTTTCATTCCCGCCAGTATCGTCTGACCCTTCGTCATATTTATAATCGGCGTATGAATCTGGAATGTCCCCTTCTTCTGTGTCCCCGCAGCCGTCGCTAAGTTCGCCATTACTTCGAACGCCTGTATATAATCATGCCTGCAATCGGGATACCCGCTGAAGTCCGTCGCGTTGACGCCAAGAAAAATATCGAATGCCTTTAGCACTTCCGCCCACGCCAGCGCATAACTCAAAAATATCGTATTCCGCGCCGGAACGTATGTCAGCGGTATCTCATCGCCCGGCTGGCCGAGACCCTTCCGGTCTTTGGGCACGTCAATCGTCATGTCCGTCAGCGCCGACCCGCCGATGCCCCCCATATCTATCTGGATGACCTTGTGCTCAACCACTCCTATCGACCTGGCAACCTGCCTGGCCCCCTCAACCTCGCACTGGTGTCGCTGACCATATCGAAACGTCAGGGCGTATAATGAAAACCCGGACTGTTTCGCTATCGCCAGCGTCGTCGCTGAATCCAGCCCCCCGCTCAACAGCACTACCGCTTTATCTTCTGCCATTCCAAGCTCCTTATTGAATTGGGAACGTTATTATATTATACTAATTAAAAAGCTTTTGCGAGAACCAAGAAATGAACGATAAGCCGCGACTGGAACTGTTCGATAACCCTTCCCCGAAGCGCGACTATTGTATTACCATCCGCTGCCCCGAATTTACCAGCGTCTGCCCGAAAACCGCCCAGCCCGACTTCGGCGAAATCACAATCGAGTACTGCCCCGATAAAACCTGCGTCGAGCTTAAATCCCTCAAGCTCTATATGCAAAGCTACCGCAACAAGGGCATCTTTTATGAGGCGTTGACAAATCAAATCCTCGACGATTTAATTGTTGTCTGTAAGCCGAGGTGGATGAAGGTAACTTCCAAATTCACACCCCGCGGCGGCATTACTACCGACGTGACGGCAGAATATAGCAAGAACAAAAAAATCAATTTTGGCCAGAGGTAACAAAATGGGAATATCTTTTCACTGCGAACATTGTGGCAAAAAAATAGAAGCTCCTGATACCGCTGGCGGAAAATGGGGCAAATGCCCCGCCTGCCACAACAAAGTTTACGTCCCCGCGAGCAAATCCGCTCAGCCCGACGACGAGCTTCGACTCGCCCCTCTCGACACCGACGACGAGGTTAAACATCGTAAAATGCTTGCCGAAGAAGCGCGACTCCAGCGGGAAATCCTCAAAGAAACCAATGTCCCCGAAGAAGGCGCCGCTCCCAAAAATCACTCCTCGGCCCCTTCAAAACCAAACGACCTCAGCGACGCCGAGCTTACAACCTGCATTATCAGCTACATCCGCCAGATGGCGGACGGCGAGCTTGACTTGGCCGAAGAGACAGCTTTAACAATTATCCCCAATGGCCAAAATGCCGTTCGTATTCTCGAAAGAATCGCCCTTAGCGAAATTCCCGAACCAGAAATCGCCGACATCCCGCAGCAGGTCCTCTCCGGGCTTATAAAAAACCTCCGAAGCCGCCTGCGCTGATAAACCCCGCTAAAACCCATTTCGTAAATGTCATTCCCGCGGAAGCGGGAATCCAGTTGTAGGGCGTGCTCTGCACACCAAAGCTACTGCTCTTTTGCGAGTATCAAGTATCGTGCATCGAGTATCACAACCGATAGTCCAATAAAAACCCCGCTACTGCCGGGCCGTCGGGTTTTTGTCCCCGCACTTAATAAAAATCTACGCTAATTTGTCCCTGAGATTTCCGTTACCTATACTTTAATCAGAGAAGAGAGAGGGGATAATCCTGCTCTTCGTAGAATTACATCTTTGGGAAGGGAACTTGTATGGGTACCAGGCCGATTCTTGTTCACGTTACGCACGAAGCAGCGAATAAAATGGGCGGCATCGGCGCCGTGCTGGAAGGTTTCTTCACCTGCCAGTCATACCTCGACGCCGTTGAGCGCTCCATTATTATTGGTCCGCTCTTCACCACCGAGGGCTCCGTTCTCGACCGGCTCGGACCCACCGGCGAAGTCCTTTACTCTTCGTTCGACGGCCTCACCCAGACCGGCTACGCCTCCGCATTCTCCACAATTGAATCCTTCTACGGCGTAGGAATCATCTACGGCAGACGGACCTTCGTCGATTCCCAGACCGGAATCAAATCCTCGCCCGAAGCCGTCCTCATCGATGTTCGCAACGCCGACCCGGGCCCCGTCAACGAATTAAAAGCCCGATTGTTTGAAGAGTTCGACATCAAAAGCGACCTTTACGAAGACCTCTGGGACTTCGAACAGTATGTCCGTCTCGCGCCCGCCGCCCTCGCTGTCCTCAAAGTCATCGGCGCAGCAACAGACAAAACCGTCGTCGTCGCGCACGAGTATATGGGTATGCCCGCCGCGATGGCCGCCATGCTCGACCGGACCTGCAATTACAAAACCGTCTTCTACGCACACGAAGTCGCCACAATGCGAAAAATCGTCGAGGACCACCCGGGCCACGACACAATGTTTTACAACGTAATCAAAAAAGCGCACCAGCAGAAACTCTACGTCGAGGATGTCTTCGGCCCGCAGGACAAGTACTTCAAACACCCGCTCGTCGATGCCTCCAAACATTGCGACGCCATCTTCGCCGTCGGCGGCCTCATCGCCGATGAGCTGAGGTTCCTCGCGCCGGAATTTGAATCCGAAAACATCAGCGTCGTTTATAACGGCATTCACGCCTACAAAACCACCCTCGAGGAAAAACTCAACTCCAAACGCAAACTCCAGCAATACTGCTTCAACCTCCTCGGCCACACGCCCGACTTCGTCTTCACCCACGTTACCCGCCTGGTCCGCAGTAAAGGACTCTGGCGAGACCTCCGCGTCCTCGAACACCTCGATGACGCATTCACCCGTGGAGGTAAAACCGCTGTAATGTATATGCTCACCACCGAGGTCTGCCAGAGACGAAGCTGCGACATTTTCGAAATGGAAGCTCGTTACAACTGGCCCGTCGCGCACCGCGAGGGCTGGCCCGACCTCTCCGGAGGCGAGGCAACCTTCTACACCGCCATTCAGGAATTTAACGCCAAAAGCAAAAACGTAAAAATCATCTTCATCAACCAGTTCGGCTTCAGCAGAAAACTCTGCGGCAACAAAATGCCCGAAGATATGGAAATCATCGATATCCACAGGGGAACCGACGTCGAATTCGGCCAAAGCATCTACGAACCATTCGGCATCGCCCTCGTCGAACCGCTCACCTTCGGCGGCCTCTGCGTCTTCACAAACGTCTCCGGCTGTGCCGGCTTCGTCAGTGACGCCATCGTCGGAACAAAACCCTCCTCGAAAGATGGCACTCGAAACGTCATCATCGCTGATTACACCTCCATCGATGGCCAATTCCCGCAAATCAAAGACCTTCTTGCTATTAATAGGGCCGCCCGCGACCGGGTTGAAGTCGCCGAAAGTCGCGAAGTCGCAGATGAAATCCTGATGCTCCTGCCCAAGTCCAACGCCGAACTCGCCGCCATGATTGAAAATGGCCGTCGCATCGCCCAAAATATGAGCTGGGACGTCGTTGTTAATGACTATCTGCTTCCGACCCTCGAAAAAATCCTCCACGCTTACAAGACCGTGATGCAAAGAAATATCACGGCGAGTTTGCCAGATTGAACTTTCCAGAAGCGGCTGCATAGTTCGTTTGTTTGTGGTAAGTTTGTTGAACCAAGTCAAAGGTTCTGCATGACTTGCTCTGCGTAGTTTTTAACTTCTTCACACACTTTTATCTCGGGCGTCATATCCGTCTTATTCGGGTGAAGTACTTTATCAAGGCGTTGTTTTCCAAAATTACGTGCCTCATTAAATCGATCTAGAGTTTCGTTGCGAAAATTGCTGGCCAATTCCTCTTTATATTTCGATGACAAGTGAAGATAACGCGCAATACGTAGCACATCATTACCCGCGATCTCCAACCCTGTTTTAAGATTGGTTATAAACCGATTTCCACAGGATTCACACCCTCGGCAATGCCCAAATAGGTCATATTTATCGCTACTATTGTAACCTAATGTTTCGCATATTTTCTTTCTTAGCGTTACTATTTCCACACAGAGATTTAATTGAAGCTCTAACATCCAGCAATGCCGCCATGTGTTTACTGTATCTTTCATTCGTAATTCTCCTCGGTCAACACTGGCAATGGCATCGTAAAGCATTCCTATATGACGTTTTAGCGAAGGTGGAAGTTCTTTATTGCAAGCAGGGCTTACTGGTATGTCTTCTCCTTCATTGTATAATTTCTGTTCAATCTGGCTTAAAAACGTTTCTCCTCTTCTTAAATCGATAACAGCAAATTCAAGCGGTTCGTCCGGACGAATACCAAAATTTAAATACCTGTATGCCTCATTATACCTGCGATACGCCTCGTGATGTCTTTTCATCTTGGAGAGTATGACCCCCGTAATGGACCGCAAAAAAGCGTTCTCGTTGTTCAAAAAAGCATTGTCAGTAATGTATCGCATTATTTCAGTTGAGAATATATATATTTTTTCGGCATTTTTCAAATCGACAATGACTTCGTTTGGTAAATTGTAAGTATCTTCGCGGCCTGTTTGCCGCTTAAGCTGGGCCAAATACCATTTTATTTGAGCAAAATACAATTCCAGTGCCTGATAGCGCCTTAATGCCTTTACTGCAAATTTAAGTGTATCTTGGTCACAGCGTAGCTCGGAAACATTTTTATGAAGCACATTGTTTGTCACCCAGTTTCGGACCACCTCTCGTATTTCATCGGGTTTTGTCATGGGGCATAATTTTTCTAACGGAAACTCGATTTTTTTGAATATCTTGTCTTTGAACAATTTCTCCGCTAAAGTATAGCGTCGCGCACGAGTGTGTTTTATTGCTTCATCAAGATCCAGTTTCCTGTGAGCTTCATCGTAATCTAATTTTTTACATATCTCACATATCTCTTTGGAAGGGCCCAGGGGTATATATTTATCGCCCCCGTATTTGCCGTATGCAATGTAATCCAGGTAATCTTGCCGAAAGTCTTTTAGCTCTTTTTCAATATTATCAAGCATCTTGGTGCACCGTTCTGCAATAGAGTTGTCTTTAATTTCATTGCGTCTCGTTATAAATGCACTAATCTTAACCTCAATATTCTTGACGGAGTTGATTAACGTTAAAGTGTGCGAAGAAGAATAAATAGTGTTATAAGTTAGTTTAATAGCCAGTTCCGTTTCGATTAAGGATGTAATTAGAAAACGCTCCTTATTATGAGGGTCTTTAATATCCATCGCGGATTGAAAACATTGCAGCCGATGGTATATGGAATCTATAACGGCCTGTATGTCGCTCGATGTCCTGTATAATTTCATATACCAGTCTGCGATGCCCTGATGACACTCGGCCTTATAAATATCGATGTCATTTATTAAGTTAGATTTTTCTATCTCATTCCTAACTCTTTCGCTTATGAGCTGGGGCATAAATACGCCATGTCCTTCTTCATCACGAATGGCATTACATTCTCTTAAAATACTCAGGTAAATACGAGCCATGCAAAACCGTATTTCGTCATTGTCTTTATTTTCCTTAGTCGTAAGAGGATATGGCGCTTTAATAAATGCCCATGTATGAAGAAGAGACAAATAAGAAGTATTCTGAACGAATGTTAATGAATACGCAAATTTGTAAAAATAATCGATATGTTTTTCATTACTGAGTTGCGGTAATTTTATATGCAGCCTTTTACCAATTATTTTGCTATTCATTAGTTTGACTGTATTCATCTTCTTTGCGATATGTTTGGGTATTTCCAGAGATACGCAATGGCATCCTGCAATTTTTTCAGGCCAGCCTAACAAAATATATGTGACACGATTGGACTGCATATCATGTGATAACAGGGAGCCGACTTCCATTAGTATCTGTTGGGATTCTTTTTCATTTTTTTTACTGAGTTCCCTGCCGCTAACAAATATCAAAAGATCTTTTTTGGAGCGGTTGAGTATCAGCTTGAATTGTCTTATCAGTTCAGGGGGGACTTTTCCTTGGCCATATTGGATGTTTGGAGGAACAACATTTGGTAACCCGGCTTTTTTTGCTATTAGCTCGATAATCGTAAAAACGAAATCGGTTTGGTCGAATGCATCATCAAGATTGACCCAGATACAGTTGTATTGATTCGAAAGCTCGTAAAAAACGGCTGAGGCCATTGGAACAACCCCATTTTTTCCATAAATATATATAAACCTGTTACTATCGCTTTTCTCGATTTTTTCTTTCAATTCAGCTTCTTTTTCTCTAAAACCACACAGGACATTTTCACGGAGTTTGGGGGGGAGAGGCCATAGTGAGGGGAATTCTACTCTTGCTGGCGGTAGTGAAAGAAAAATGGCTTGATACAGTTCCAGCAAAAATAATGACAAATCAGATACGGACGTTGCCAGTAAGTGCGTAGCTAAGTATTTGTCAATATCTACATCCTTTATATGTGACTCTCCGCTTCTGGCTAGCCCCTTAAATGTTTGCTTAAACTCTTTTGTTACTTCATATACGTCTTTTTCTCGGTAGCAAATCCAATATACCTCTAGATCTTTAAGTTTCGTCATCGCTCTGCAAATAAGAGCGGCAATCCTTTTCGTTTCCGGCGAAATTCCCATCACTAATAAATTCCGCTCATTTTCCATCAGGGGAGGATAATTCTTGTTGCGATAAAAGGATAAATAAGCCACAAATTTTTCAACATCATCAGTCGTAGGATATTTATCCAATGAGAAATCCGCACGCAGACCATAACGTCCTCCGTGCATTTTTACGACTGAACGTTGCGCCCTCACAAAATCAGCGTCAGGCAAATTTGCATCCATATGAACATCGAAAACTGTCACTGGGTTAACAAATGATTGAAACGCGTTTTCAATAAGATTATCGAAGTTGGTAGTGAGGATTATTTTTAATCTTAAAATATCGGATAAATGTGCCAATAGCAGATGTGATGAGTTTGGCTGTTTGCCTTTGGTCAAATTAACAAAAAATGAGTCGATAATGCTGTGGTCAGGATATTTTAAAATTACTTTTCTATCTAGTTCACCTTCTCCTAATGATAATCTCGATAGCAAATCAAGCATAGCTCGCCAATCAGCCACGGCGCCTATTGCTTCCCATTCTGCTTCATCATAACGATCTTCTTTTTCCATTTTATTTATAGCGGCGGTAGACCACTGGAGCATAGTTTTCTTTATATCGCCGTAAATGGGCACCTCTGAATAATCGGGCCATCGCAAAGTGCTTGGGTTCCACCGTTCTTTTTTGTTACCTTTACCATCTGTACCAAAAACACGCGCAAGACAATAAAAAAGGTATGCCCGATAATCTGACCCTGCGGGTATCCCCGATGCCACAGACATACCGCTGCCTATTAGCGGCACAATTCCTTGCCCCCGCTTAGTACATTCTTTAATCAAATCTATTATCCTGCTTGGTGTTTCCGGCATAATCTTATTCCTCCAAATCCTCTGGCATCATTACGTCCTCATTCTACGATAATATCGTAAGGCATAAGCCAATGTATCTGATGGTAATACCTCTTCCGCTTCATTCCTTGTGTTTTACGACGTGCATCCTTACACTTCCTTATTCAATGTACCTGTAATGTTGCCTTCTGTCAATCGAAAAACTGGTCTTAAATTACTAATTTGTATAGTGCCAGAATCTGTCACAACGTTGATTTTAATCAACACACAAATCTTCTTCCTGTTAAAATAGGCAAACTTTACGAAGCGCAGTTTACCAATCTTCGAGAATTTTTAAGTAATTAACCCCGCCACAAGTAGCAGGGCTAAGTATTTTTTGGATTCTTGCTGACGTAATCGATTTTTTGCTGAAGGGTTTGCTGGTCAAAACAATATCGCGTGTTGAATCCCTTTGTCCAAACCTTGCCATGAATCCCGACTTTACGAAGGGCTATGAGGCCCGCGGCCTTGTAATGTTGCACTACAGAATCAATTGGTATTGGTATATAACTGACTACAAGGTGTAAATGACTGGAACAAACCGCAAGGGCGTAGATTTCCTGGCCGAATTGAATCGCCTTTTGGCGTATGGCATCCTCAACTATCTTGCGATGCTGTCTGTTAAACCGCACAGGTCCATTTGCGAGAGCTTCTTTGTTGGCATCGGCAAGTGGTTCGTTGGCAGGCAATGTCTGCCCATCTTTAACATACTTGCGTTTGTCTCCCTGCAACCACGTTCCATAAGTTGTCCACGTAACCATATATGCAATCGTTTTCGCCATATCTGACGGAAGTCTATTGTTTGTAAGTATCCCTCACAATAAATATTTAGGATTTCCTCGCCGCAGTTTACCCGCCGTACGCCGTTAGGCTTACGGGAGGCGGGGCGGTTTCCTTACGAATATTTAGCCCCGGTATTTATGCCGGGGTTGCCCCCCAAAAAAATATTTATTTTTTTCATTTTCGTCCTTGACGCCCGCCAAGTATGGTAGTACAATTATCTATCTCAGTGGTCAAGCTAACAACGATGTTGCTTGGCCACTGGTGTCTTAACAAGGCACAAGTTGTTCTTTTACAAGTTAACAGTATAGCCAAATACAGCAACGAAAGTGCATATAGTAAGGTCCTCCATAGCCTGGAGGGCTTTCAACACTTTCGATGTGTGTGCCAATGAATGTGTTGAGCCTTTCATCCCGCTTTCGGGCGGGGTGAGAATTAACAAGACGACCTCCGTTTAGCGACTCAATCGCTGACGGATCGATGAATCAAACTGAAGGGTTTGATCCTGGCTCAGAACGAACGCTGGCGGCGTGGCTAAGACATGCAAGTCGCACGGATAGGTCTTGTGAGCAATCATCGGACTTATCAGTGGCGAAAGGGTGCGTAATAGATAGGTAACGTACCTCGAACTTTGGGATAGCGCCGTTACGGGAAACCGTAACTACCGAAAGGGGCGATAATACCGAATAATGTCATCTGCCGATAGGTGGATGACCAAAGATACGTTGGTTCGAGAGCGGCCTATCGCCTATCAGCTTGTTGGTGAGGTAATGGCTCACCAAGGCTTTGACGGGTAGCGGGGCTGAGAGGTCGGCCCGCCTCATCGGGACTGAGACACTGCCCGGACCTCCACGGAGGGCTGCAGTAACGAATATTGGGCAATGAGCGAAAGCTTGACCCAGCGACGCCGCGTGTGGGAGGAAGTCCTTCGGGACGTAAACCACTTTTAAGCTTAAGAAAGACCGCCGCAAGGCGGTTTGATCTATGCTAGAAAAAGTCACGGCTAACTCTGTGCCAGCAGCCGCGGTAAGACAGAGGTGGCGAGCGTTGTTCGGTGTCACTGGGCTTAAAGCGTGTGTAGGCGGCCAGGTAAGCGCGTTGTGAAATCCCCCGGCTTAACCGGGGAACTGCTTCGCGTACTGCTTGGCTTGAGGCAGGTATGGGTGCGGGGAACTGTTGGTGGAGCGGTGGAATGCGTAGATATCAACAGGAACGCCGGTGGTGAAGACGCTGCACTGGGCCTGATCTGACGCTGAGACACGAAAGCGTGGGCATAAAACGGGATTAGATACCCCGGTATTCCACGCCCTAAACGATGTCTACTAGGCTGGGGAGGTTCTGACGCCGCCCTGGCCGAAGCAAAAGTGTTAAGTAGACCGCCTGGGGAGTACGGTCGCAAGGCTAAAACTCAAAGGAATTGACGGGGGCTCACACAAGCGGTGGAGCATGTGGATCAATTCGAAGCAACGCGAAGAACCTTACCTGGGTTTGACATGGTTGGATGCATTACCTGAAAAGGCTAATGCTACCCGCAAGGGTGAAACTTCCACAGGTGCTGCATGGCTGTCGTCAGCTCGTGTCGTGAGATGTCGGGTTAAGTCCTTTAACGAGCGAAACCCTTGCCGTTAGTTGCCA
>Ga0187850_10000153_pt1 | contig 92982 bp, 80 predicted proteins | sample June2016WEW_4_15_FD_132436 | JGI IMG/M metagenome (GOLD analysis project Ga0187850, IMG submission 132436) | Peatland microbial communities from SPRUCE experiment site at the Marcell Experimental Forest, Minnesota, USA - June2016WEW_4_150 | ecosystem: Environmental > Terrestrial > Soil >...
CCTGTGGGCGGGTAAAGGCGGCCGCCGACAACCCGCTGCGCTCAAACGTGGCCAGAATCTGAGCGCGTTCGGCCGCCGTGGTGCGTTGGCGGCGGCGAGGAGCCTTGGATGTGTTCATTACCCTGGCGTTTACCACGCCGGCTCGCCGCGCACCAGACGGTCCCCGCTTTACCGCTTACCGCGGATGCACACGGATGAAGCCGGGGCGCCCATCTACCCATTTGGCTAACCCTGCCGTAACACCCGTTCCCGCGAGCGGCGGACGACCTGCTCACGAGCGACCTGCCCGAACATCAACTGCGCCGCTGTTACGTTGCCAACCTCGTGGATCACCAAACCCAGCCCCATCGGGCCGAGATGTGGTAGCCCAGGGCACAGCGAGTCGGCGAGCGCCGCCATGGGTTCACCGTCCCATCAACATTCCCAAGCCCTGTAGGGGCGAAAGCCAACAGCCCAAGGCCAGCGAGACAAGGTCCCCGCAACGGCAGCCCCATCGGGGCGAAATGCGGTAGCCCAGGGCAGAGCGAGTCGGCGAGCGACGCCCTGGGTTCACCGTCCCATTAACATCCTCAAGCCCTGTAGGGGCGAAAGACAACAGCCCAAGCCCAGCGAGACAACGTCCCCGCAACGGCAGCCCCAGCGGGGCGAAATGTGGTAGCCCAGGGCAGAGCGAGTCAGCGAGCGCCGCCCTGGGTTCACCGTCCCATTAACATCCTCAAGCCCTGAAAGGGCGGCACGAGTTTAACCGCGGATGGACGCGGATGCACACGGATGAAGCCGGGCCGCCCGTCCACCCCTTTGACTAACCCTGCTGCAACACCCGCTCCCGCCACCGCCGCACGCTCATCACGTCGAAGCGCTCGCCGTCGAAGACGATTTGCTTCACCGGCTTCTTGCCGTTGTCGCTGGCGCGCTTGAGCCAGTCGCGCACTTCCATCCAGCGGACCTCGCCCTCGGAATTCCGGATCACCAGCAGCACGGGGAACGCCGTGGCTGAAATCCGAATGCCGAAATCCGAAATCCGAAGGAAGCCCGAAATCCGAATACCGAATTCGCGGCGCCAGGCTGCAGTGCTTCGGGTTTCGGGCTCCGGATTTGTTTCGGACTTCGAATTTCGGACTTCGGATTTGCCCTGACTCCTCCTGCAGGTCGCGCACCCGCTGCTGAATCTCCGGGCTGGCGAAACACTGCTCCAACTCGTCCCACAGCGGCACCCGCTGCTCGCAGCCCACGCAGATGATGCTCGGCGGGGAGCACACCCGCCCCCGGGTGTTGCCGGACGCGCCCCGCGTCCGGTCCGGTTCGGCTGCGCTGGCGTCCTCAAGTCCGCCACCGGTTTTCCGCGAGGGCGCGGAAAACTGCACGCGAGGCGCGTGCGCTCCCCCTTGCAACCAGTCGTTGAGCCGCTTCATCGCCACCTCGCGATTGCCCACCGGCGTGCCACATTTCGGGCAGACATAATGCCGCAGCCGCTCCACGTCCCGGGCGTTCTGCAACAGGTGCTCGTGGACGTATTTGCTGAAGATGATCTTCTCCTCCATCGCCACCGTCGGATCGAAATACACCTCCAGTTCGCCCAGGCCCGGCGCGCGCCGGGTCAACTTCACGCCGAGCTGCTTCCCGGTGTTCGTCTTGAAATCGGTGGCATAGCGCCAGAGCCGATCCTGCTGAAACGGCGCGGTGTGATGCAGCCGCACGACGAGCGTGGCATAAATCTCGTCCAGGAATCCCGTGAAACGATAGTTCACCAGCCAGGAACTCCACTTGTGGAAAGTCCCGTCAGGAACGACCGAAGATAGCCCAGCGATTCATCGCTGGGACAATGGACAACAAATCCGTCCAAGCCCCGGAGGGGCGAAAGAAACCGCGCGACATGCGAACCTGATCTTCCGTCCCTCGCGGGACTTGTTCCCTTCTCGCCCCGGAACCCCACCGATAAATCGCTGGGCTATTGTCTTTCGCCCTGACGGGCTACGCAACCCCGCGCTCCACCAGCGTCTGGTGCATGGCCAGCAGGACGAACCGTTCCTCCTCGCCAGCGAGCCGCGGCATCGCGGATTCATACGCCAGGTCGCCCTTCAAGACCCGCTCCTCCATCAGGCAACCGCGCTGGTGCTCATCCACCTGCAAGGTCCGGATCACGGCCTGCGCGCGTAGCAGCCAAGGCGACGAGGCCCTGATTCTTCATTCTGCATTCCGCATTCCGCATTTTGCATTTGAAATGCGCTCCGGCTGGAGCAGCATCCAACTGCCGAACGCCAGCTCCCACACCACGCCGGGACCGGCCAGCAGCGTCAGCACCGCGCGCAATTCCTCGTCGGCGAACCGCTTGAACTCCCCCGACAACCGCAGTTGCAGCGTTTCGCGCAGTTCGTTGAAGCGCATCAGCACTCGGCCTTCGTCCTTGAGGCGGATGATCTCCTCCTTGAGCCGCCTGAAGAGAACCTCCGTCGTGCGACAGGGAAGCTGGTCCCAGTTGATGGCGGCGAGGATGGCCTGCTTGAGTTCCTCGCAGCCCTGGTTCTTCTTTGTGCTCGTTTCCAGAAAGCCCCGGAACTTGCGTTCCGCCGCAAACTTCTCGACCTCGCTCCGGCTGACGCGCAGGCCGCCGGCATCCACGCGCCCGGCGACCAGCAACTTGGCGAACTCCTTGCGCGAGGCGCGGGTGAGATCGCGGTCCCACTGACCCAGCGTCTCGAACAGGTCCTCCTTTTGGTTTGGCCGTCGAAGACCAGCACCGCCAGCGCGGTTTCGTCCATGTAAAGCTGGTGAATCAATCGCTTGTCCGCCTGGCCACCGACATTGCAGAATGCCGCTCTACGGGAATTCTTTACTCGGGAAAGCGGTGTTCCAGTTCTGCGTAAACGAGCTTTCTGAAAAGGTGAATTCACGGTATTGAAAAGGCCATGGCACGACGAGAAAACGACTTTTCTGAAGAGACCAAGCGCACCGTGGCGGGGCGAGTTGGCTACCGTTGCAGTATTCCTGGTTGCGGTCGCGTCACCATTGGGCCTGACTCGCTGCCGGAGAGCGTTGCAAATACTGGCAGGGCCTCGCACATTTTCAGCGCGTCAGAGGGTGGACCGCGAGGAACAGGCGGATTAACTTCAGAGCAACTCAGGTCCGTAAATAACGCAATCTGGCTTTGTGCGGATCACGCTGATCTTGTCGATAAGAACCGGGGAGAGCGTTACCCTGCCGCTCTCCTTTTGAGCTACAAAGGGCTCCAGGAAGCCAAAACCGCGCGCGAACAACGCGGCCTGTTCGCGCCGATGGGCTGGTTTCAGCAACTCGTCGTCCATGCCAGTCCGCTATTCGAGCCAGAAACAAAGCTGCAGTTCGGAAAAGTCACATTGATCATAGGCGGCAATGAGCTCGGCAAGAGCGCGCTGTGTGACTGGCTTGCTGGGTTTGGCGACCCAGCGGCTTTGTGGCGATGGCTCCCCAACCGAAGTAGTCAATCCGAGCTAGACATTGATGTTCTGTGCCACACGCCTGAGCAGCAGACTGTGCGGCTGAGAATTGCCCGTGAAGGGCTGCTGACATTCTGCGTGAACGAAAAAAAGTGTCCGATTCAGCCGTTGCCACTCCGCTTCGTGTTTCTGAGGGAAGAAAGACTGTCAAAGAAGTTGGCCGACGTTGATGACGTCGAACTGATTTGTGCGCAACTCAACGTAGATCCTGTGACGCTGCCCAATCTGTTTCCCTTTGTGCAAAATCACGGCTTTGGATGGGCGCGGAATCTGAGGTTCGTAGAAGAGAAGGACGAAGATTGGAAGACGTCCAAACAGATGCTCTTGGCAGACGTCCGCGGCACGCAGCCGGGACTCCATTTTCGTGTGCTCTCGCACAGTGAACAGACCTGCCTGCTAATTGAAATCGCTGTTGCACTCGCTCGATTCTCTGCGCAATTCCTTCCAACCATGCTGCTTCTCGACGGAGGCATGAGCCGCCTCGGTCCTGAACTGCTGAATGAATTGGCGACACATCTGTCGTCAGCGCATCACCTTTTCCAGACAGTGATCGTCGTGCCGAATACGCCACAGAATACTGCGAGTCTTCGTTGGGCGGGGTGGGAAATCGTGCGCCTTGAAAAAGGCTCGCACGGCACGGTTGTCGATCAGCAACCGCTTTAGCTCTTCGCCTGCGCAACATCCCGCTGTCCCTTCTCTGCCACGGCGTGTGCGGAAGATTGCAGTCGCGCGTTTCGCCAGCGGCCGACACGCTTCGAGGAGCTTCGCATACTCCTGCTCGCAGTCCGCCGCCGGCCAGTTGATGTAAAGGAATTGTGCCAGGGAGCCTGTGATGGGGGCGTCGTCGAGCCGCAGAGGAATGAAGCGGCGCTCCTTGTTCTGCGGGTCGCGGAACCGGAACGTGCCGGCCTCCAACTGCGCCCAGTCCGAGCCGAACGCGTTGGCCGACATGCAGAGCACGAGAACGCGAGAATGGTCCAGCCCTTCCTCGATCTTCGCGGGGATGCTGTCGCCGGGCTTGAGCATCCATTCATCGAACCACAGCCGGAGTCCGGCCTCCCTAAGCCGCTCTGCCAGCAGGCGTACGACCGCTTTGTCCTTTGCGCTATGGCTGAGGAAAACGTCGTATTCGAAAGAGCTATTCATTGCATACTCAGGTTGGCCAAGTAATCACGGAACCTTCCGCTGAGAAACTGCGGCAGCTTGGTCGAATTCACCACGAACAGGCTTTCGCGATGCATCTGCGACCAGTGCTTCGAGTCTTGCCCATGAGGTGAGTCCTTCCGGAAGTCACGAAACGAGGTATTTGTCATTTCAGAGAAAGGGTGCTTCAGGATGAGCCAATCCTGCGGCGTCAGCTCCAGATTACCTTCCAGGTTGCCGGTTTGCAGAGAAATCCGGGAGAGGTCGAATGCCGCGACATACAGTCCGGCGGTTGTCACCAAGACCGGAACGATGCATTCCAGAGTCCTGTTCAGTGGGGACGATGGACGAATCTTCTGGCTCATCCGAGTGCTGACAAAGCCCAGGAATCCTTTGGAAAGCTGATTACCAGCCTCAAAGACAGGACGCTGGTTGGCCTTGAATGAGTTCTCGGATGCGACGAGTTCATAACCTTCAGAGCAAACCACGGGACTATCTACAACGTCACCTCCACGGCTGTAGTAGCCGAATTGCATTATCCACGAGACGGCACGACACAGCCGGAATGTCTGATCAATATCCTTGAAAAACACCCAGGTCTTCGCCTTGGTATAGGCCCGTTTACACTCGAACACAAAAAGCAGATCACGATCGTCCCGCGTTTCCACGCCGATCAGGTCGATGGCGACAGGCTCGCTGAATGTGACGCCAAACTCCTCCGCAAACACTCCCATACCTGGTGTTTTAGCGACTTCTTCCAAGACGCGTTTCTTGAGGAAGACACCGTGGCAGTTCAAGGCATCACGCTCATCTCTGGGTTGCGCAATCATTGTTTCAGGCTTTCAAGCACGAGTCACATTTCGATCCAAGATGAAGCGGCGCTCCCGGTTCAGCGGGTCGCGAAAGGGCAAGTTGCCCCTCCCACACGTGCCGGCCTCCAAATGCGCCCAGTCCGACCCGACCGTATTGGCCGACATGCAGAGCACCAGCACGCGCGAGTGCCCCAGCCCGTCCTCGATCTTCTCGGCGTAGCGGCGGCTCGGCAGAGCGCCGCCATCCTCCTGTTCCCGCGTCTGCCTGCCGGCCAAGAATGCGGCGCTGCCGAGACGCCGCTACCGGGAGTGCCGGTTCATCAAACCAGAGCCGGGGTCCGGCCTCCTTCAGTCGTACCGCAAAATGACCGTTTCGACACCTCACCCCGACGCTCTCCCCGTTCGAGGCGGAGAGGGAGGAGGCGCGCACCACCGCCTTGTCCTTCGAGTTGTGGCTCAGGACGACGCCGTGGGTGAAGTCTGGGTCGCTCATGCTGTGGGCGGCATGATATGGGGAAGGGTGGTGGCATGGCAAGCTGAGTCGGGCGGCAACACGCTCGCCCATCGCGTGGCCACAGAAATCAAGGCTCCCCTCTTCGGCACGCGGGCGTCGGCAGCAGCGTGACGTTTTCTTCCGCCACTTTCAGGGCTGGGATGAATGGTTGGGCCGGTTACCCAGGGCGGCTCGGCGCTGACCCCGGGCTGGACTCTCGCATCTCGTCAGGATGCCTTGTTTTCCGCGGGGTGGGTTGTGGACCACCGGGCCATGATAGCAGCGCTGCGGTGCTCCGCGGCCCTGACTGCTCGCTCCACCCACGTTGCATAAAAGAAGATGGGGCGCCGACGCAGCAGCTCCCTGCCACTCTCTTGGACGGCCACAGACCGCACGCAACACCTGCCCGCCCAGCGGTCGGGCAGCCACCTTTCCAGGAAGAGCTGTTTGGCGAGCGATGTGCCCAGAGGCGGGTTAGCGCCACCAAGAGGGTTCGCCCCGCAACCGCGTCAGCAGGCGGGCATCCGCCGCCGGAAAGGCATACGCACCCAACTCCTCCCGCGTCACCCAGACCAGGGCCTGGCAGCCCAGGGCGCGGGGTTCGCCGGCGCGGAGGGCGCAGCGAAAGAACTCCAGGTGGACGCGGCATTCCGGATAGTCGTGCCGGATGCGCTCGACACACTCGCCCACCTCCACCTCAATCCCCAGTTCCTCGCGGAGTTCGCGTCGCAGGCACTCCGGAAAGGTTTCGCCGGGCTCGCGCTTGCCCCCGGGGAATTCCCACAGCCCGCCCAGATGGTCGCTGGCGCGCCGTTGAGCCAGCAACAGCCGGCGGTCATGGAACACCAGGCCGGCGGCGACCTCGATCGTTTTGGGTCCGCCTGAAGTGGTCGCGCCCGATTGCGCGTCACCCGGGCTGGACGCACCGGGGGTCAACTCGCCGTGGGGAGGCTGGGGCTCAACGGCCGACACTTTTGTAAATCCAGCCCTGGCGTTCGAGTTCATCCTTGTCGAAGAGGTTCCGGCCATCGAACAGGATGGGATGCGTCAGGGCGCGGCGCGCGCGTTCGAGGTCAAGCTGCTTGAACTGGCTCCACTCCGTGGCCACCACCAGGGCGTCACAACCCTCGGCCACCGCGTTCATGTCCTCGACGAACTCGACGTCGGCGAGCACGACCCGGGCCTTCGGCATGGCCTTGGGATCATGCACGCGCAGGCGGGCTCCTTCGGCTTGGAGGCGCTGGCACAACTCGATGGCCGGGCTCATGCGCACGTCGTCGGTGTTTTGCTTGAAGGCAAGCCCGAGCACGCCGATGCGCTTGTCCTTGATCACCCACAGCGTGTCGGCGATTTTCTTGATGAACCGGTCCATCTGCCGGGCGTTGATGCGCTGGACCTCCTTGAGCAGCCCGAAATCGCAGCCCAGTTGCTCGGCGATCTTGATGAAGGCGCTCAGGTCCTTGGGGAAGCAACTGCCGCCGAAGCCGATCCCGGCATCCAGAAACCGGCGGCCGATTCGCTGGTCCATGCCAATGCCCGTCGCGACCTCCTGCACGTTCGCCCCGGTGGCCTCGCAGATCACCGAGATGGCGTTGATGTAGGAAATCTTCAGGGCGAGGAACGAATTGGCCGCGTGCTTGATGAGTTCCGCGGAGTGGAGGTCGGTGACGATCAGCGGCGCGGCAAACGGGGCATAGACTTCCCGCATGGCCGCCACCGGACGCGGCGAGCGCACGCCGATCACGATGCGATCCGGGTGCAGGAGGTCCTCCACCGCGGAACCCTCGCGCAGAAACTCCGGGTTGCTCACCACGTCGAACTCCACTTTCGCCCGGCAATACCGGTTGATCGTTTCGGTCACTTTTTCGCCCGTGCGCACGGGCACGGTGCTCTTGTCCACGACGATCTTGTAACTGGTCATGCACCCGGCGATTTCACGGGCGACACCCTCAATGAAGCTCAGGTCCACCGAACCGTCCGGCAACGGCGGGGTGGGTACGGCGATGAAGATGATGTCGGACCGCGCCACTCCCTCCGCCACGCTGCCGGTGAACTGCAGTCGGCCGGCGGCAACATTGCGCGCCAACAGCTCCTCCAGTCCGGGTTCGTAGATCGGAACGCCCCCCGCTTGCAGCAGTTTGACCTTGGCCTGGTCGCTGTCCACACAGGTCACCTGGTGGCCGACCTCGGCGAAACAGGTCCCGGTCACCAGTCCCACATAGCCGGTGCCGATGATGGCGATTTTCATGTGAACCGGTGGCGTCCTCCGGGTTGAGGCTGGCGACCGTTATTTGGCGGCGGGTGCGGCGGGCTTCACGGCCGGGTTGGTGCCGGGGGCGCTGGCGGGCGCGGGTGCGAGGATGGCGGCGTTGGTGCGCACCAGGCTGGGGTGCCGCTGCAGCAACTGCTCCTTCCGCATCATGGCCTCCATCGCGGTGTTGCCATAGATGGCCGGTTTGCTCAAGGCTTCCAGGGTTTTGAGCGCCTGCTCGGGCTGTTGTTTGGCTTCGTAGAGGGCGGCGACGGCCAGGCTGGCGCGGGCGGCCACGGGATCCTCGGGGTATTTTGCCGCCACGTCCTGGTAGGCGGCGAGCGCGGCGTCCAGCTTGTCCTGGGCATCGAGGCTGGCGGCGACACCGAGCGCGGCGATGCCCGCCAGCGGACTGCTCCGGTAGTCGGCGAGGAATTTCGCAAACTGGTTCTGGGCCTCGGCGTACTTGCCGTCCGTGAAGAGCGTGCTGGCGGCCAGCACCAGGGCCCGTTCCCCGGCGGAGGTCGAGGGATAATTGGCGGTCACCCGCAGCAGTTCCTCGGGGCGGGCGTTGTTGCCGCGCTCGGCGGCGCCGTAGAGCGGGCGGAGCGCGAGCAGGCTGTCACTGGCAACCGCCTCCCGACTGTCGCGCAGGTAGTTGAGCACGATCAGCACCACGATCAGGAGCAGCACGGCCGCCGCCCCGAACAACAGCCGCTTCTTGTTCATTTCCACCCAGGCGAGGAACTCGTAAAACCCGGTGGACTGCTGCGTCGAATCAGGATTCATAATTAAAAGGGAATTCTGTGGTCCGCGGCCCCTGTGAAGCAAGCTGGAAAATCAGCCGGAGAATCAGCGGAAATCAGCCAGCCGCGAAAAACCCGGCAGATCGTGATCCCGGCGGTTGGAAGGGCGGCGGGCAAATTCCGGTCGCATCCAGCCTCGAACCGGGTCGGTTGTCCTACTCGGCCAACGCCGCGGTGAGCGCCAGCAGCGCCGGCACGCCGCGTGGCTCCTTCCCGTAAACGAAGTCCAGCGACTTGATTTCCACGCCGGGCCGCGGGTTGGCCCACGGCTTCAGATACGCGACCGCGGTTTCGTCGGTGCCCGCGTAAGGCCGCGTCCAGGCGATTTGCGCACCGGGCAGCGGGCGCGGCTCCTTCTGCCGGTAATGGTCCACGTCCACCTCGGCGAGGATCGGGATCTCCGCGGTCTGGCCGTCCGCGTAGGTGACGACGAAGCGCGCGGTCTCAAACCGTCGGTTGTTCCGGCGGTCGTCGTCGTTCATCCGATGATCCATGCGGGCGGCGAGGAGGAAGAACAGGGCGTCCGCCTTGCGGCCGACCGCTATGCCCTTAACCTCCTTGGGCGGGTTGTTGGGCACGCCATCGCCGCCCAGCATGATCGCGTTTGGCACGGGCGAGGTTTCGAATTCAAACAGGTTGAACGGTACGCCGGCGAACGTCTGCCGTCCGCTGGGCAGTCCGGCGAAGGTGAACTTCGGGTCGCCGAACCAGCCCTTCTCGTTGCGGAATTGCGTGCATTGCTTCGAGAGGTCCACCGGCTCGTAACGCAGGTTCGCGCCGGCGATGACGGTGCGTGCGCCGCTGAAGGGCGCTTTCAGATTACGCAACAGGGTGGCGAGGATGGCGCGTTTCTTCACGGCGTTTTCCGGCACCGCCTCGGTCGCCTTGAAGCGCAGGTTCGCGAGCAGGATGCCGCCCGCGCCGCGCTGGTAAAACATGAGTCCGCCGATGTTCAGCAGCGGCTTGACCGTGGCCAGAAACTCCGGTGGGCGCTGGGCGTACAGATAAATGTTGTCCAGGCCGCTGAGGGCGTGGGTATCTGGCTTCTCGTCCCACTTCGTGATCTTAAAGACGATTTCCCTGGCCGGGCGCGGCGGCTTGAGGTCGAACTCCTGGGGCTCGTCGTTCGGCGCAAAGTCGAACATCGCCTTTTGCCCGCCGTCGAACTGGAACTCCGCCTGCCGGGCGAGGAAGTAGTTCTTGTTGCCGATCCAGGTGAGCGACTCGAAGGTCTGCGGCTTGGGCCAAACGAGCTTGAACACGCATTGTTCCACCGGCAGGTTGACGATGTATTTCCAAGCGTCGGCGTTGACCATGCCGTTGACCATGAGTTTCTTGAAATCGTCCTCGAACCGCGCGAACGGCGCGACATCCCGATAGTCCACGACGTAACTGAACACGTCGTCGGCCACAAACTCGTCGCTGGTCCAGCCGAAGATGCGCTCGCCGCTGCGAAACACCACGTCGCCGGTGCTGAGTCCCGCCGTGAGCGGATGGCGGGGCGATGCGAGCGCGACCCGTTCGCGCCAGAACGGCCGGATCAAATGCTCGAAACCCACCAGCCGGTTGTAGTCCGCGAGACCTTCGGGCGTGAGACCGTTGAGGACGATGAAACCGCCGGCGTTGAGAAAGCCCGTCACGGGCGCGGCGCTGTCGGCGAGTTGCTTGAGGTTGGCGGGCGAAGCGTGGATGAGGAGGATCTTCGCCTTGGGCATGGCGAGCGCGGCGCGCGCATCCGCCGCCGCCGTGTTGGCGAGGCCGATGGCTTCGACGGTTTGTGCCAGGAGCGGGCTGTCGGCGACGGCGGCGGCGACGGGACGGAATTCGAGTTGGTAGCCGGCGGCGTAGTCGAGCAGGTTCAACAACAGCGTCTGGGCCACGGCGTTGGTGGCGAGTTTGGCGCCGAGATCGAGCTGGCTCAGCAGCATGAGACCGTTGCCCACTGGGACCTCGACCAGTGCCGAGTTCTTGAGCCGACGATGGCATTGGATCAGTGATTTCGCGCCGCGGGTCGGTTTCTCGTAGGCGTTGCGATAAACAATTTCATCGCCGCCCCAGGTGAAGAAGTCCCGGTCCTTGAGCCCGCGCACGGCCGGATGATCGGGGTCCTCGATGAACGCCGTGCGCCCGGTGTTTTGTTCCGCGTTCATCTCGCAGGGCAGGCCCTGAAACTTCAGCGGATGGGTTTGGTCGAGCACGATGACGCGGCGACCGGCGCTGGCCCAGGCGGCCAGCCGGCTGCTGCCAGCTTCGCCGGCACTCAGCGCGTCGGGACCCACGAGGAGAAGGCGGGCGGTGCCGGGCAGGCTGGCGAGATTGGTAACGGCGGTGAAGACGATGTGCCGGGCCTGGAGCAAAGCCGCCAATTTCTGCTGCGGATCGAACACGGCGAGGGCCAGGTCACGCCGCGGAGCCGGGCCGATGCCCAGCACACTCAGCGGTTTCGTGTCGCGGAAAACCTCCTGGCCTTTGACGCGGAGCGCGAGGCGCAGTTCGCCTTCGGTGCGCGCCTTGACTGCGGGCATCGGCAGGGTGAGGGCGAACTTCTCGTTTTCGCCGGGCGGAACGCGATGTTCACCTGTCTGCGTGGCCAGTTCCTTTCCATCCACGATGAGCGTCCAGATGAACGTCATCGGGTCATCGAACCGCGTGTCGTTGAAAAGACCGATGGTGCGCGGCACCTGCTGGCTGCTGCCAAAGGTCCAGTCCCACTCGCGAACGAAGGCGGCGCGCGGCGCGTTGGGGGCGTACTGGTCGGTCGCCTCGTTCTGGCTCATCCAGAAATGCCAGGCGGCGTAGCCGGCCCAGCGATAGCCCTGCGTGAGCATCCGGTAGATCACGCCAGCCGCGGGGCGCGCCTGGGCCTTGCCTTGGAACGTCGCCTCGCCGCCAAAATAGGCGTAATCGAACGGATTGATCCCGTTCGCGAAGTAATCTTCGCCGAGGAAGCGCGGACGCCGCTGGTCCCACACCCACCGGCCGCGACCGCCGCCGGTCACATTCGCGTCATAAGCCAGCGTCGGATACTGCTCCGGCGCGTCGCTGTTGAAGACGTAGTGGCTGCCGTGAACGGGCAGCGAGTTGTCCTTGTTGGCCCCGCCGCCGTCACTCATCGTGAACCGCGTCGGGTCCGCGGCGCGCACCGTGTCCGACACCTGTTTCTCCCAGCGCTCGAACTCATCCATCAACCCGCCGTAGAGGTTGATGCAATTGATGTAGAGCCACTCGTTCTCGATGGACCAGACGTTCACCGACGGGTGGTTCCGCTCGCCCTTCACCTGGGCGACGACCTGGTCCAGCCAGTTCGTCATGAGGTCAATCTTGATTTCCGAACCGCGCCGCCGCTTCAGGCCGCCGTCATTCTCGACCGCGAAATAGCCGATGGCCTCGCCGTCGAGCATCCCGCTGCGGCGCACGACCACGCCATTGCGGTCGAAAAAGCCCAGCGCGTCCTCCGGCGACAAACCCATCCAGCGCCGGCCCCAGAAACGCATCATGCGCTGCTGTGACAGGTGGTAGAAGCGAAGCCATTCGTCCGGCGAATCGGCGGTGAACGTGTCCGCCCAGCCGTGCCACTTGATCCCGTTCAAACGGAAATCCGGTCCATCCGCCGTCCACTCGCGAAAGCCAAAAGTGGTTTCCGCCATGTCGTCCGCCCGTCCGCCGCCGGGATGAACCACCGTGCGCAGCGTGTAAAGGTTCGGTTCGTCGGGCCACCAGAGCCGGGCGTCGGGCCACGCAGCGGACAACTCGAGCTTTTTCGTCGCCGCAGCCGGCAGTTCAAATCGCACGGGCGCGAACGTCTTCGCCACCTGGCCATCCGGGGCGACCGCTTCCCAGCGCAACTCACCTGCCGCGGCCGTCGTCGTGGGATTGGCCAGCGTGATCTCCACCGCGAGTTCTTTTCGCGCCACGCTGGGTTTCACGAACACATCGCTCGCATAGACCGGACCCGCGGCCACGAGTTCCGGCGCCAGCAGGATGCCGGACTGCGGGTGATTCCAGATCGGATACGCGAGGTCCTGGAAACCGTCGCTGAAGAACTTCACTGGCAGATTGAACGTGCCGCGCAGCTTGCGCGGGTTGGTGGGGTCGGCGGTGTGGCCATACCAGGCGTCCTTGATGCCAACCCAGATTTCGTTGACGCCGGGCTTGATGCCTTGCGTCACGTCAATCTGCACGCGGGCGAACGGGTTCTTGTCGAAGCCGCAGAAGCGCCCGTTCACGAAAACCGTCGTGTTGAGGTTGTTTTCGGGAAAGACAAGATGGAAGGACCGCCCTGTCTGCGAAGCCGGGACGTTGACGCGGGTGCGATACCAAAGCCGGTGGGCAAAGACCAGGTCGGCGCGGTCGTTTTTGTTGCCGGGCACCTCGATGGCCGTCCAGCGCGGCGGGGCCGGAAAGTTCGTGATGGGGGCGGCGACCTCGCCGGGCATTTGCTCGTCATGGCGACAGACTTCCCACGTTCCGGCGAGTTTCAGCGCGTTGCGGGCGCTGTTCGCGACCGCCTCCGGGAGTTGAAAAACATGAGTCGCGGCGGCCCGGTCGGCTTCCGTCCGGTGGTCCTCACCCGGCTTGAAATGGGAGTACGGATGGAACTCGTCCGCGCTCAGGCAGACGCAGTCGAGCGCGAACAGGATGCGCCGCCACTTGCCGTTGTTTTTCTCCTTGTTGAGCCGGAATTTGAGCGTGTGCTCGCCCGCCGCCAGGCGCGTGTCGCCCAGTTTCAACCAGGCGATTTCGGTCCAGAAACTGAGTTCCATCAGGTCGGTGGTCAGTTCATCCGGGGACACTTTGGTCCAGGTGCTGTCGTCCACGCGCCACTCGAACGGCGACCGGGCGAACTCATAACCAATCCGCGCCCAGACCGCGTAATCGCCTGCGCTGTCGGCCTTGAAGGCGTAGCTGGCGAGCACGCCGTCCCCCGGAACCGCCTTTTCGACGTCGCCTTCCTCGATGCTGATTTTGAGCCAGTTGGTCGCCGAGAGAAACTGCGGGTTGCCGGTGCCCTCCATGGCGGGCTTCGCGTTGAGGCTGGTTGGCTTTTCGCCTTCGATCCAGACGAACGGGGCGGCCGCGCGGGCGGCCAGCGACGCGACCACGAGCCAGGCGAGCATGGCCAGCGTAAAAAGGAAAACAGGGCTGGAGATTCGACCGGGTTTGACGCGACTCCACTTCATGGCCGCGCCATCGTGGCGAACCCGGCAACGTTGACAAGCAAATCTGATGGGTCGGGAACCAAGAAGCCTACTCGGGCATCCGCTCGGATGCCAAGGAACCAACGGCGACTTCCATTTACTGGCGCAAAACCCTGAAGAACTCCCCGTCGACGGTTCCGGCTACGGGGAGTGTCGTTTCCCAACGGGTCGAGGTGAGGGTGTTCGTTGCCAGTGATTGCCAAAACGTCAAGTCGGTTGACTGTTGCAGAACCATGGTCTGACCGACCGCGCCAGTGACAGCGACGATGACGGTGCCCGGGAATTGAGCCTTGATATCCAACCCGGGGGGAACGGGCGGCAAGATCTGCAGAAACTCCGGGGCGTAAAGATACCGGCTGTTGTTATCGGAACTAAACTTCACGAAAATGGCGTAAAATCCGGCTGACGCATTCGTCGCATTCCACTGGACGCTGATGGGCCCCGATCCAAAAAGCGTTGCATTTGTCCAGTGGACAGTACCTGCTTCGAGCAGGCGCTCGTTGCCATTTAGAGGATTGAGATCCTCATCCAAGTAAACCGCGACGGTCTGCGACCCATCGGTTGGCTTCGCCCACTGGTAGTAGAGAAAAAGTGTCGAAGTGTCGCCCGGTGACACAATGTTCGTGCTGGTGAGGTTCAGCCTGATTGGGCTTGGCCAGTCGCCGTTGTTGGTGGCCAGTGCAGTTCGGTTGTCGAGTAAACCTGCACCGACGTCGCAATGAGAATTGAAGCCGTCGAGCGGTCTGACTGAGTCCACGCCGTTGGGGTCGGTGGTGCTGAGCCGGTCACCGCCCCCAACGAGCGAATAGAAAAAACCTGCCTCACGACCGTAGAACTCGGGACTCGTCCACCAGGTATCCCTTTCAGCAGAAGTTATCTCCGCTTCCGAATCCGTTGTTGGCGTGCTCAAGTCAATTGTGCCGTGATACCAAAGATGAATGTCGGAATGTGACCCGTCGAGAATATCCGTATATCCTCCGGTAAGGACGGTCTGTTGCCTCCAAAAAGAACCAGGCACCGGCTCGCCGTGGATGACTAGATTGGAGTCTTGGTAGTAGCTGTCGCCGAAGAGAACATTTTCGTAGATTTCAGCAGGGGCATCAACGGCAAGAAGCGGCAGATCTAGGAACCCATCATTATTGAGGGGATGTGCATCCAAGGTCGTCACCTGGTCAACCCAAATGCCATTTTCCCCGAGCAACCGGCTCAGCTCGCAAATCAGTGATCCCCCGCGGCTGTGTCCGATCAAGTGAAGCGGAAATTCCGCCAGGGCATGGCCACCCAATTCCGGAACAAAATTCGTTGAAATCAGAGCGGGGGCCAACGCGTCAGCGATGTTGTAGGTGCTGTAAACGAGCCCGTCCGAGAGTTGGCTCCAGTCAAATAGGACGACCATTTCGCCACCGGGCGTCGTCAAAGGGTCACCGCCGCCCAACTTGGTGGAGTAGAGCTGCCAAAAGCCGTTGGTGTAGTAAAACTGGAACTTGAATATTGCGGCGTTCGTGGTGCGTTGAGAATACCGCGCGATCGCGTTCCCCATCGCGGTTATCCAGCCATCGGTATCGCCGTTTAACCCGTGGGTAATCAGCGTGACACCGGCCGCTCTCGTGTCCTGGAGCGTCAGGATCAACACGGCCAGACTGGAAATCACTACCGCGAACCGGCTCACAAGGACTCCGTTGTGTTTCATGCGAATGGAATTCGCTAAATTGATGTCGAACTCCCTCCGTTCGTCAAGGATGGATTGTGATCTCGGAGCTACGGCCCGACCGGAGCGGCAAGTTGTTCGCTGGCGCCGAGGTGCGCCGGGTGGAGTTCGAGCGCCTTCGCAAATTCCGCCTTCGCCTCCACTGCCCAAGGCCGCCAGCGCCTGCAAGAAGCGCTTCAGACCAGGTGTGTGGTTTCGATTCCACCCCATTTTACATTGAGGTACTCGGCCACCAGCCGGCGATGACAATGATGTGGCAGATGTTCACTGCACAGCAGACACCCTTGCTTTAAAAGCTCCGGGTTGATCTTCTTCTCGACCTCGCGGCGCGCCATCAATTCCAGGAATACTTTCTCGTACACGCTCCAGTCTCCTTTGCGCTTTTTGTAGGCGTCCAGGATATCCTGGGTCGGCGCCAGCTCTGGCAGATGCACGTAGCCGATGCCTCCAATTTCTTTCAGGAAGTACGCCAGATCGTCCTTCTTGGAAAACCCGGCCAGTTGGGAAATGTTGTTCAGCCGGACATCCACCACCCGTTTCACGCCCGCTTCCTTGAGCGCGGTGAAGAACTCGCGGGCTGACTTCTGTGTGAAGCCGATGGTGAACAGGTTAATCTTCATATTTCGGTGGCTCTTCGCGCAATGCCAAGGCGTCCTTCTGATAGGCGATTTTCTCGCCTTGAAGGCGATAGGCCTCCGTTACGATTTGGCTGGTCGAACGGAACAGGTCGCGTTCGGGAAGATCGAACAACTGAGCGAGGCGGCGTTCCGCCTGCTCCTGGCTTTCCAGGACGCCATTGCTGTGAATGTGCAGAATGTCGAGTCCACGTTTGCGCAAATGCGGCGACACCAGAATGCAGCGATGGCAGTCCAGCGGGTCCTTTTCAGCGCACATCATGGCTACGCGCAGCTTCGCCGCACCCTGGGTGATGCGATCCAGGCCGCGCCCGAATGCCGGCGTTTGTGCAATCAGCGAGTAGTCCGCCCGACCGCTCACGTAACACTCCCGTTCCGATCTTCGTGCCCCCAACTCCTCTCCGAGAAACACGTAGGACACGGCCTGTTCACGCAACGCGCGCTCCAGCGGTTCACGGTTGAACTGCGGATTGTATTGGCTGTAAGGCGATGAGCGTACGTCCGCCACCGCTTGAATGCCGTGCTGCTTCAGCAACGCCACGAACTTCGCGAACTCCAGGTTGGAGTGGCCGATCGTGAACACCTGCTGCTGGGTCTCGGCGCTCATGCAGAAAGCTCTAAAACCGTGGCAACTACCTTGAAATGGTAACCGGGTTCCTTGAACTCACGGAATTCTTGGGGCAAGCTCACACAAAGCAGCACTTGGGTTGGCGGCGTTACCTTGCCATCCGCTACTTTTGGGAAGTTTGCAAAGTACTTTCTGCCAATGGATGGATCTTCCAAGGCCAGGTCGTAATACTTGCGTTTGTAGGTAAAAACCGCCCGCATCTTCTTTTTGGTTTCGCTGTTCCATGTCTTCGAGCGAATCTCCAAGGCAAACGACTCTGGACGGATCAAATAGAGCGATTGAATGCTTGGCAGGCCTCGGAGATAGCTCGTGTGAACTCGATCAGTTTGTTGACCGGGTTGAATCCACAAATCACTTGGATCTTCAATCAGCGATACCAATGTCTCAGCATTACAGGACGACTCTTTGCTCCAAACCTGTCCGACTTGGATCAACCAATTCTCAGGCTGTAGCGGGTTGTTTTCCTGCGCACTGAGTGAAACTCGGATCACGTCAAGTGGCTTCGGATCTCCTCCATCCGCTAAACGTCGCTCCCCTGCGGTCAACGCTCCTTCGTCATGGCTCGAAACCGGCCTGATCCAGCCACCCCAAGTGCCATCGCCAGTCACTTCCCGTCCTGCGACACAACGCATCGGGTGATGCTTGGTCGAATTCGCCAGGACGAGTATGCGTTTGCTGATCACAAGCCGCTCAGTGGGCAGGCCACTGCACTGAAATTACTGCTTCAAACGGTTTTCGCAATTGCCGTCTCCGTCAGATGTTCCGTCCCGACCCTACGGTCCGGCCGGCGCGGCCAGTTGTTCGTTCGCCCCGAGGTGCGCCGGGTGGAATTCGAGCGCCTTCGCAAATTCCGCCTTTGCCTCGGCAAGTTCGCCCAAGCCCAGATGCCCCAGGCCGGCGAGATAGTGCGCGTCCGCCTGCCGGTTGCGGTCGGATTGTCGCTGGCCGAATTTGGCGAAGTAGTCCGGCTGTTCGGCGCCGGTCAGCCGCTGTGTGCCCGTCTTCACCAGGTTCTCAAACACCGGTCGCGCTTCGTCGCCACGGCCCAGTTTTTGCAGGGCGAGCGCCCGGCAGAAGGCCGCCTCCGAAGCCCCGCTTTCGCGATGCTCGACGGCTTTGGTGAAGGACGCCTTTGCCGCGGCCTCGTCGCCGAGGGCCGCCTGCGCGAGGCCGATGAAGTAGGCAACCTCGGCGCCGCGGGCGTCACGTCGGGGCCGGCCGACCTGGAGGTTGGCGGGATACTCCAGCGCCGCCGCGTAATCCTTGATCGCCTCGGCAAACCGCTTCGCGCGCATTCGCGCATGGCCGCGCGCGAGCCGGGCGTCGGCATAAACGCCGTGAATCTCACTGCTGCCCTCCCAGTTGTGAAAGGTCCGCGTGGTGAGGAGTTCGACGGCGCGATCGAGTTTGGGCGGATCGTTCACGCCAGCCGCGGTCAACAGCACGATCTCGCGGGTGAGGGCGTCGTCGCGTTGGGCCACGACGGCATGATGATCGCTGAGCATCGTCAGGCGTTGGGCCAGCGGCGCGCCGACGGCTTCGTATTGCACGTCGAGTTCGTAGAAGAACCGCGGCTCCTTCGGATCGAGGGCCACTGCCTTTTCCAGGCTGGCGATGGCTTTCGGGATGTCCTTGTCGTGCTGGGCGTAAGCGAGAGCGAGGTTGCGGTGCGTAAGCGCGAACGTGTCATCGCGCTGGCATGCTTGCTCCCACGCCTTGATGGCGTTCTCGGGCTGGTTGTCGTAGAGGAGACAACCAAGCAGGTAGGCGGCATTGGCGTCCTTCGGGTTCCGATCCACCGCCCGATGGAGGATTGACTCTTCTTCGAAGCGCGACGGGAAGCAGAAAGCGGACGACGCGGTGGCGGCGGCGGAGTAGGCCGTGTCGGCTTCGTTGGTGCGCCCGGCATGGCACAGGCCACAGGCGAGCAGATAGCGTTCGGTGGCGACGACGGAGGTGTCACCAGCGGTGGCGGCCTTGACCTGGTCGCTCAGGATGTCGGCTACCTCGGTCCATTGGCCAGCGTTGGCGAACTCGAGGGCGAGTTCCTCGAATGCCTCGGGGTTGCTTCGCATCAGGTCCCGCAAGTGGCGGACGTTCTCCTTCCATTCCGGCTTGCCGCCCTGGCGTTGGGCCAGGACCAGCTCGGCGGCGGCACGAACGTCCAGCGGGTCGAGCGCCAGGGTCTCCGCGGCGAGTTGCTCCGCGGCCTCGGGTCGCCCGAGCTTGCGCAGGATGGTTGCCTGGAGGTTTCGCGCCCGGTCGTTATGGCTCGCGGCATCCAAGGCGAGTTCAACGTGGCTCAACGCCTGTTCGGCATGGCCCCGCCGCAGGTCAAGCTCCGCCAATTCGCAGCCAGCCGCCGGTCGCCAGGCGGGATACCAGATCGCCTTCTCGAAGGCTTCGCTCGCCTGATCGAACTTCTCTTGCGCCTTCCGCACTACACCGAGGTAATAGAACGCTTCACCGTCCTTCGGTTTGATGTAATTCGCCGTGGCGCGGGCGATGGCGTTGCTCAGATGGTTTGCCGCCTCGTCCCAGCGCCATTGCCGGCAGAGCAAGATGCCAAGCGCCGTGTGGGCGCGCGAATCGCCCGGATCGCGGCGGAGCATCTCTTCGTAGTATGTCGCCGCCTCGAACGACGGACTGTAAAGCTGCTCGACGCGCTGGCCAGTGAAGTAAAGCTCGTCGGTCGTGGCGTAATCCCTCGGTGATTTGGGTTTCTCGACCGGCTTGGGCTTCGGCGTGCCTTTGGGCTTGGCCGGTTGGCAGGCCACGAGTTCGCGGCCATCGGCGTCGAGGACCGAAAGACGCAGGCTCTCCAGCGGAACGTCCTTCTCGAGCGTGACCGTCGCCGCGAAGGGCTTGGCGGGACTGAGGTCTGCGGTTTGGTCGAGGAGGAAAGTTGGGGAGCGCGCCCGCCCCGGGCGCTCCCGACCGGCGCCCTCGCCGGTTGGTTCGGCGTATGCAGGTGCTCCCGCTCCGTCCGACTTGGCCTGCGTCCCAGAAGCGGTTGGCGGGACGCCAACCGCGGCGCCCGAGACGGGCGCGCTCCCCATTGCCAGCCGCACCTTGGCGCCTTTGAGTTCCTTCGTGGCATTGACGGCGATGGATGCGACGCCGTTGGTCACCTCGAGGTTCACCGCCGCGTCGCGGTTTGCGGCCCTCACCCCGCCCAGGTTGCGGATCGGGTACCACCAGTGCTTCCATTCGCGCGTTTCACCGGGCTGAATCCAACTGTAGTCGGGTTGGTTGTCCGACCACGCGCCGGCCATCAGTTCGAGATACGGGCCGTCCTCGTCGGAGAGGATGTTTGACCACGATTCGCCCTCGGGACCGTTGCCCCATTCGAAGAACTTCTTCCCCGGCGCGATATGATGATCCGACACCTGGACGACGCCCGCCTGCCGCCCGTGGTCGTAGCCGCCAAACCAGTCGTCCTCGTAGTTCCACGCGAAGAACGACACCGGCGACGTATTGTTCTGCCACCACGAGATGTCCACGCCGCGCGTGTAATCGTTGCCGCCATAGACCTGTCGCGCGATGGGCCAGCTCGCGAATTCCGGCTTGCTGTGTTGGGCCGCCCATTCGGTCGAGGGCGGGAAGATGACCTGGTAATTCGTGTTCGCGTGAACGGCGGCATTAATCCAAAAAAGCATCGGATGGGCGAACGGCGTCCGATTGAACATTTTGCAGGTGAGTTCGAGGTAGCTGCGATCCGGGTAAAGCGTCATGCCTACCAGCCATTTCATCCGGTGGCGCAACTCGATTTCGCCCACCCAGATGGTCGCGCTGCCGTTGGCGTTCGTCGTGGTGGTGTGGTCCACCGGCGAGAAACTCGTGGCGCGATGGTGATGCGGCACGTTCCACTCGACACCGCCGGAAATCCACGCGCCGAGCATCCCGATGAGCGCGGGCTTGATGACGTGCTGGCGATAAAAGAAATCGTAGCCGTCGGTCTTGTCCACCGCCGAGAAGATGCGCCCACCAAGCTCGGGCAGGACGACGATCTGGAGGTATTGGTTTTCCAGGAACAGCGCCCGGTAGGTCACATTCGATTTCACGTCAGTGAGCGTGTCCTGGACCGGATACGGATAGAACGTGGCCTTCGCGCCCTGGTAGGTGCGTCCTTCGTAGAACCGCGGCACCGGCGACGGCGGCGCGGCCAGGTAGGTGGGGATGACGAGGTTGGTTTCGTAGAACAGAACGGGCGGAGAGCCGGCCAGGCACCCCGCGGCAGATGCCAACACGATCAACCAAACGCGTGCTTTCATACCGGGCATGAATACCGGTTGCGGGCCTCACGGCAAGCCTGATCTGGTGAAGCGTCGCCTCAGCCCGCTTGTTGGGATGCCTGCTATTCCGGTTTCAGATCCTTCCGTGCCTTCATTTCACCGATCATTTTCCGCCAGTGCTTGGCGAGGAAAGGGGGATTCTTCATGCTATCGAGCAGGTAGGAACGATCCGCTCGGGAGAGATCCAGAACCGACGTGATCATCTCTTCCTGGCAGAACCCCGCCTCCGCCAAAGGGATGCCGTTTGGCTCCCGTATGAAAGATGACCCGCTGGAGGTCTGCTTGCCATCGGGTGACTCGCCGATGGTGTTGGCAACGCAGTGGAATATCTTCGAGTTGGGGCCGACCGGCTGCTGCGCGCGCCCCGAAGTGCGTTTCCAGCAGACGGCCTCGATCTCATCCGAACTGCAAGATGGGTGGAAAAGAATCTGCGCTCCCGCCATTGCCGGAATGCGGTAAAGTTCGGGGTGTCGCCCGTCACGACAGATTACGAGCGTGCAGAGCACCCCCTCGATTTCGAAAAGGGAAAGTTTGTCCCCACCCCGGCAGTATTTCAGTTCGTCCTTTCCGGCCATGTTCACCTTGGCATACTCATGCACAATGTCGCCATGACAATTGATGACATGAGCCACATTCAGGAAACGGTCCTTTGTTTTCCGAATCGTTCCTGCGATAACCCAAATGTCGTTGTCATGTGCGGCGGCACAGGCCTTCTTCAGGGCCTCAAGGACAGTATCCGGATTCAGTTCGATCACGAGCGGAAAGTAATAGCCTGTCAGATTAGCCTCCGGAAACACCACGACCCGACTTCCGGATTCGGCCGCCGATTTGATGAAATGAAGTGTACGCTGGACGTTGAATTCCAGTGACTTCGCCCAGTGCATCTGGACGCATGAAACCTGCAGTGTTTTCGGCATCTAGGTTGTCCTTTCTTGTGTGTTCCAACGAATCAGCTCGTTGAAAAGAAACCCTGACCGCCGCTGAAAACCAACGGACGATCAGGGAAATTCCGAAACCGACGAAGGCGGTGGATTTCTTGACGGCGTTTTATCCGATCATTCCACCCACGCGCAGGCTGCCGGCTTCACCTCCTTGATCGCTTTGACTTTTTTGCCGGTGTGGTCGAACCACATGTGAATGCGTTATGGTTTGACGCCGAGCTTGCCCGCAACCCATGTCCTCCGGGCGGCCCAGTTTTCCGGCGCCCTTAACCAGTTCAAGATCTCATCCTTCGTCGCTCCAGACCTCGTGACATTGGGTTCTTGAACCGGCGCGGTTGGTACAACCGGCTTTTCCGCCTCCGTTGCAGGAGCAGGTGCTGCCTCAAGCAGATGCGCGCCGCCGCGGATGGGAAGGAACTTCACTGCTGCAGCAGGCGCGACAACGGGTTCTGCGGCGGCTGCCCACCCGTATCTCCCAGGCCCGAGCTTTTTGACCTGCTTGATTGTCTTGCCCGTGGACGAAAACCACACATGAACATTGCCGGGCTTCGCCTTGAGCTTGGCGGCGATCTCCTGCACGGAGAGGCCGGATGCTCCGGCCGCCGTGAGCAATTCGGTGATCGCGGCCTTCATGGCCCTCCTTCCGCCTGCCTTGGCTTTCGCGGGACGCCCGGGTTTGCGTCCCGGCTTGCCCTTGGCAGGTGCAGCAGCTTCGGCGGGCTCACCAGATTGAAAACCGGCCAATTCAGCGTCGATTTTAGCGATCCGGGCCAGGAGCGTTTCCTTTTGTTCCATCAGCGTGACGATCCGTTTGAGGTCCGCGGAGGCGATTTGTGTCAGATTCATCTTGTCGAAGGATAAGCACGGTTGCTACCGGAAGGCAAGAGTCCGATTCTCGTCTGATCTTGACCCTGCCCCCTACGAATGCCATGCCCCTTGGCGCACACTGACCGGCATGAAAATGAAGCGGATGCTCGAAATCCTGCGCCCCCAGGAGGAATTGATCGCGACGTTTGGCCAGGCGCAACGGGTCCGAACCCTGAGCGGCAAGGCCGAATTGCGGGGCGGCACGGCTGAAGACCGGCAGCAGGCCAGGGAGTGGATTTCGATCTTCTGGCACGAGGGGAGTGTGCGGGTGCGGGAATAATCCGCGCTTCACCGTGGATTTGGCGTGCGGAAGAACCGTTTTTCCCCTACAAGTGCGGAAGTTACGCAAAATGAAGCCCAGCCGAAACCAGACCCGGGTTCTGATCCGGCTAGGTGCCCAGACAACGCTGTGCCACCCCCGGCGCCCCTCCGCTGATTTCCCATGAACTGGATCGCCCCATCCGAAAAAGACGACGCCACCGCCACGCTTGAGAAACGCCTGTGGGATGCCGCCGACCAGTTCCGCGCCAACTCCGGCCTCAAATCCCAGGAATACTCCGTCCCCGTCCTGGGCCTGATCTTCCTGCGCTTCGCCGAGGCTCGCTTCACCGCCCAGCGCGCCAGGCTGCTTCCTTCTCCCGCCGGGAGAGGGACTGAAGGTGACGGTGGCGTCGGTCGGCGGCGAGGCAATCGAGCCGACGACCCGACGGCTTACCACGCCGGGGGCATCCTCTACCTGCCCGCCGAGGCGCGATTTGACTACCTGCTCAACCGCCCGGAAGCCGGGAACATCGGCGCCCAGGTCAATGCCGCCATGCGGGACATCGAGAAGCACAACCCGCAGCTCGCCGGCGTCCTGCCCAAGACCTACAACCTCTTCACCAGCACCCTCCTCAAGGAACTGCTGAAGAAGGTGTCCGAAATCCCCGCCACCGTGGACTACGACGCCTTCGGGCGCATCTACGAATACTTCCTCGGCGAATTCGCCCGCAACGAGGGAAGCAAAGGCGGCGAATTCTACACCCCCAGCAGCATCGTCCGCCTCCTCACCGAAGTCATCGAGCCCTATCACGGGCGCATCCTCGACCCCGCGTGCGGATCGGGTGGCATGTTCGTCCAGTCGGCTCGCTTCGTTTCCGAGCATAAGGCTTCGCCACCCTCAACCCGGCCTGGCGGCCACCCTTCTCCCAGTGGGAGAAGGGCTGGGGATGACGGTTTCGCGGCTGAATACTCTGGAGATCCTTCCCGCGAGCTGTCCATCCACGGCGTCGAGAAGACCGACGAAACCGGCCGCCTCTGCCGCCTCAATCTGGCCGTGCATGGCCTCGAAGGCGACATCCGCCACGGCGGCCAGGTCAACAGCTACTACGACGACCCGCACGACGCCACCGGCCGCTTCGACTTCGTCCTCGCCAACCCGCCGTTCAACGTCAACGCCGTGGACAAGGAGCGGTTGAAAGACATGGTCGGGCCGGGCCGTCGTTTCCCGTTTGGCCTGCCGCGCACCGACAACGCGAATTACCTCTGGATTCAACTCTTCTACTCCGCGCTGAAGGCCGGGGCCGGCCAGGCCAATGGGGGGCGGGCCGGATTCGTCATGGCCAACTCTGCCTCCGACGCCCGCGCCTCCGAGCAGGAAATCCGCCGCCAGCTCATCGAAAGCCGCGCCGTGGACGTGATGGTCGCCGTCGGCCCGAACTTGTTCTACACCGTCACGCTCCCCTGCACCCTCTGGTTTCTGGATAAATCCAAAGCTGGTAGGGCTGCGCTGCCGCGCGGCCCCAAAATGGGGACGAGCGGCAGCTCGTCCCTACCGGATCGGCCGGAGACCGTCCTGTTCATTGACGCCCGCCACATCTACCGGCAGGTGGACCGCGCGCACCGCGAATGGACGCCCGCGCAGATTGGCTTCCTCGCCAACCTTGTCCGACTCTATCGTGGCGAAGCCCTCGACTTCACCCTCGGCGGCGACGAAGCCCGCACGAAGCTCGAAGGAGTTTTCGGGGAGCGCGACCGTCCCGGTCGCACCGAGTCGGCGTCTCGCCGAGTCGAATCAGGCAAACGTGTGTCCGGCGGGACGCCGGGCACGGCGAGCGAGACGCCCGCGCTCCCCATTCAATATCGCGACATCCCAGGACTCTGCAAAGCTGCGACGTTGAAAGAGATCGAGGCCCAGGGATGGAGCTTGAATCCGGGGCGATATATTGGCGTGGCCGCCGGGGAAGCCGTGAGCGACGAGGATTTCAAGGAACAACTCGAAACGCTGAACGAGGAACTCGAAACCCTCAACGCCGCAGCACGGGAGCTGGAAGCCGCGATTGCCAGCAACGTCACGGAAATCCTCGAAGCATGAATACGCCCGATCAACCCAATCTCCCTTCCAAAGGTCAGTTCCTCGTCTATCCATCCGAAGATGGGCGGGTGAAGATTGAAGTCCGGCTGGAGAATGAGACCGTCTGGCTGACCCAGCAGCACATGGCCGACTTGTTCCAGACGACCAAGCAGAATGTCAGCCTGCACCTGCAAAACATCTTCGCGGAGCGGGAGTTGGACCGCGGGGCAACTGTCAAGGAATCCTTGACAGTTCAACAGGAGGGCGGGCGTTCGGTCCAGCGGCAGGTCGAATTCTACAACCTCGACGCCATCATCTCCGTCGGCTACCGCGTCAAAAGCGCCGTCGCCACTCACACCGGCAAAATCTCGCACGAGATGGCCAGGGAACTCGCCGAGGGTGAATACGCGAAGTTCAACCGCCAGCGCATCCAGCAGTCCGACGCGGCGGGCGGGGAATTTGAAAAGGCCATCAAACAACTGCCGCCACCGCCCCAGCGGAAGAAAAAGGGAGGGAAGAAATGAAGCGTTGCGAAGGTTTGGGAAACACAGACGCAACGCGAACCTGGGCGACGCCATCGCCAGTTCGCAGCGCCAACGGCGCTTTTTCATATCAGCCTGGGGCAACGCCCCAGGTTTGCGTCCATCCATTGCATCAAGGGCCAACGGCCCGGCCCATTCCGGCGAGATTTTGGTCCGGCACAAATCGTTTGGCGTCGGGGATGGGACGGGCTTTCAGCCCTCGATTCGTTTTGCCTTCCTTTCCTGGGGCGTTGCCCCAGGCTGGCATGGCAACGCACCTTTGGTGCTCAAGGACGGCGCGCGACCTCGAACAAACCATCGCCGGCAACGTGGCGGAGATTCTGGAGGCGTGACGATGGCTGGACTCCGCACAGTTCGCATCGGTGACTTGGGCCGCGTCGTGACGGGCAAGACGCCGGTAAGCTCGCAGCCTGAACTCTTCGGAGAACTTTACCCGTTTCTCACGCCGACGGACATCGACGGCTTCGCTCGTTACATCGAACCAGCCCGGTTTCTTTCTCCCGAGGGCCGCGATTACCAGCAAAGGCTGATGCTGCCTGCCCGCGCCGTTTGCGTTGTCTGCATCGGCGCTACGATTGGCAAAGTCTGCATGACCGGCAGACCATCGTTTACCAACCAGCAAATCAACTCCGTCGTCGTCAAGGAGGACGAGCACGACCCGTTCTTTGTCTATCACCTGATGACAACGCTCCGCGACCAATTGAAATCGAACGCGGGAGGTGCGGCGACTCCCATCATCAACAAGACGGCTTTCTCGGAAATCGAAGTCAGCGTTCCCCCGCTGCCGGTGCAACGGCGGATGGCGGGCATCCTGTCGGCCTACGACGAGCTGATAGAGAATAGCCAGCGGCGCATCCGGCTTTTGGAGGCGATGGCCCGCGCCCTCTACCGCGAGTGGTTCGTCCACTTCCGCTTCCCCGGCCACGAAAGAAGTTCCTCTCCCGCTGGGAGAGGCGGAGGTGAGGGTCGAGTAAAGCTCGTTACCTCCCCCCTCGGCGACATCCCCCAAGGCTGGGAGGTGAAGACGCTCGCAGCCGTGGCGGAAGTGAACCGCGCCCAAATCAACGCCCGCACCGCGCCGGACGAGCTTCACTACATCGACATCTCCTCCGTCAGCCCCGGCCAGATTGACAGCATGACAACGTACGCTTTCGCCGACGCTCCCGGTCGTGCTCGCCGCATTGTCCAGCACGGCGACGTGCTGTGGTCGTGCGTCCGCCCGAATCGGCGCTCGCACGCGCAGGTGATGCACCCCGAGCCAGACACCATCGCGTCCACAGGTTTCGCTGTGCTCACGGCAACGAAAGTTCCGTTCACGTTTCTTTACTTCGCCACGACCACGGACGATTTCGTCGCCTTCCTCACCAACAACGCCACCGGCGCAGCCTATCCCGCCGTGAGCGGCGCGACCTTCGAGAAAGCTGACTTGCTCATCCCGCCCGCGCCGCTCTTGAAGAAGTTCGGCGACGCGACAATTCCGATGGGCGAGCAAATTCACACGCTCCAACGCCAAATCCAAAACCTCCGCCGGACGCGCGACCTGCTGCTGCCGCGTCTGCTGTCGGGGCAGGTCAATCTCCAAACGAACTAAACTATGGAAAACATCAAACTGCCTACCGGGACATTTGAATACGACCCAACCAAACGACTCGGCAAACCTGGCGGCTTTGGAGAGGTCTTTCTTGGCAAGTCCTCGAACGGCGAAGAAGTCGCAGTCAAAAAGCTCAAGCTATCTGCGGCGGATGCTGCCCACAGAGAACTCCGCATTGCAGACGAATTGAAGGGGCGTCCTTTCGAGCACGTCGTCCCCTTCATTGATGCAGGTGAAGATGCCGATACGGGAGGGTATTTTGTCATCATGCCGAAGGCAGAGGGCAGCCTCCAAAACAAATTGACAAAAAACGGGCCGGTCGTCCCCACAGAAGCCGCATCCATCCTGCTCCAGATCACGAAAGGGCTGATTGAAGTTGGCGAGTTGGTTCATCGCGACCTGAAGCCAGACAACGTGTTGCTGCACGAAGGAAAATGGAAGATTGCGGATTTTGGAATTGCTCGGTTTGTGGAGGAGGCCACGGCGAGCAACACGCTCAAAGACCACCTGAGCCCTTACTACGCCGCACCTGAACAGTGGCGTGGCGAGCGCGCCACGCACGCAACCGACGTTTATGCGCTCGGATGTATCGCGTTCTGCCTACTCACAGGGATGCCACCTTTTACGAGAAACCCGCAGGCTGAACACCAAAATGCGTCTGTGCCGACTTTCAGTTGCTCCGAGCCGCGACTGACCACGCTGGTCAACATCTGCCTCCGAAAGGTCGCCAGTAGCAGGCGGTCCTTGTCGGAGGTTCGTGGTTTGTTGGCGGACATCGTCGGAAAACCCCAGCCGTCAGGCGGCGCAAGTTCCTTGGGCGCTCTGGCTGCCGCAGCCGCTCATGTTTCAACCAAAGAGCAGGAGGCCCAGGCACGCGAGGCCGCAGCAAATGCTGCACGCGAAGCACGGTCCGCACTCGCAACGAGTGGTTGCGAAATCTTGACTGATTATGTCGAACGACTCTGGGGGAAGATTCACTCGCAGGCAGCAAACGCGAAGCGTGTGACCACCGGGGGCAGAGGTGTTTTCGAGTGCCAGCTTGGCAACGGCCAACTCGTCATCAACCTATCAAGGTCAAATAGCCTTGAGCCGGGTTCGTTTCCTCTTTCTGGCTGGGATGTCGTGGCGTTCAACCAGATCATGGTGAATCAACGCCAACCTCACTACTTGTGGTCCGCGTCGTTGTGGTTTGCCAAACTCAAAGGTGCGTCAGATTATCGTTGGCACGAAGCCTCCTATTGGTCGTTTGGTCGACAGCAGAGATTCGAGCCTCATGCTGAAGTACCTGGCAGCGCAGCCGATATGGCAGCAGCCGGCGTCCTATGTGGGTGCAACTTTGCTTTTGGCCCTATTGCGATTGATGACGAGAAAGAAGACGCGTTTCATGAACACTGGATGTGGTTACTATCAAAAGCGGTGGACGCCAAGCTGGGTCCGCCCTCTGAGATGCCGTTTGGATGGCCTCCACGACTTTAGTGGAACTTTATGTCCCACGTCTACACCGAAGACCAGCTTGTCGAGCAGCCCGCCATCGGGTTGTTCGCGGAGCATGGCTGGCAAACGGTGTTGGCGCTGGAGGAAACCTCCGGCGCACCCTCACCCGGCCTGGCGGCCACCCTCTCCCGTCCGACGGGCGAGGGGCAGTTGGGCGAGGGCGCTTCGCTCGGGCGCGAGACGAAGGGCGAGGTGGTGTTGGTGTCCCGGTTGCGCGCGGCGTTGGAGCGGTTGAATGCGAGCCGCATGGGCCACCATGCGCTGCCGCCCGAGGCCATCACCGCCGCCATTGATGTATTGACCCGCGACCGTTCGGCCATGAGCCTGCTGTCCGGGCAGTTGAAGGTGAACACGTATTGAATCAAAACCATGATGACCCTCCGTCAACTCGCTGCTGAACCGCCCACGTTGCCCACGCGCACCGCGTGGTATCTCGCCGACCTCGGCGAGGCGCGCGGCAAACAGGAGTTGTTCACCCGCCAATCACCGCAAAAGCTGAAACTGCTCCGCGAACACGCGCTCATCGAAAGCGCCGTTTCTTCCAACCGTATCGAAGGCGTCGAGGTGGACCAGGCGCGCATCGGCACGTTGATGTTCGGCAAGCCTACGCTTCGCGACCGCGACGAGGAAGAGGTGCGGGGCTACCGTGACGCGTTGAAACTGGTTCACGAGAGCGGCGCAAAACTTCCCATCTCCGAGGCCACCATCAAGAAACTTCATAAACTTTGTCGCGGTGAAATCTGGGATGCCGGCGCTTACAAGGAGAAGGACGTGGACATCATCCAGGCCTACGCCAATGGCCGCAGCCGCGTCCGGTTCAAAACCGTCCCGGCAAAGCAAACAGCCAAAGCGATGGCGGAGATGGTGGAACTCTGGCAGCGCGGCGTGCGGGAAAAATGGGTTCACCCGCTCGTGCTGGCCGCCGCTCTGAATCTGGATTTTCTGTGCATCCATCCGTTCCGCGACGGCAACGGCCGCACGGCGCGCCTGCTGTTCTTGCTCGCGTGCTACCATTGCGGGATCGAAGCCGGGCGCTACATCAGCCTCGAACGCCTCATCGAAGACAACAAGGAGCGTTACTACGAAGTCCTCGAACAAAGCTCCCAACGCTGGCACGAGGGCAAACACGACCCGTGGCCGGCGCTGAATTTCCTGCTCTTCATCCTGACGCAGGCGTGCAAGGAGTTTGAGCAGCGTGTCGGCCAACTCAAGTCACCGCGCGGCGAAAAGACCGAAGCGGTTCTGGCCGCAGTTGAGCGCCAAATCAGCACCTTCCGCGTCGCTGACTTGCAGGCCGGATGTCCCGGTGTCGGTTTGGATTTGATCCGCCAAATCCTGGCCCGGTTGCAAAAGGAGAAGAAAATCAAGTCTCTCGGCACGGGCCGGAGCGCAAAATGGGAGAAAATCACAAACTAGGTAACAACCCGGAAACTAGGTATTAAACTACGTATTGAAAAAAGCATGAGCACCCACGCCTACACCGAAGACCAGCTTGTTGAGCAGCCCGCCATCGGCTTGTTCGCGGAGCTTGGCTGGACCACGGTGTCGGCGTTGGAGGAGACCTTTGGCGCACCCTCACCCGGCCTGGCGGCCCAATCCACAACCCTCACCCAGCCGGCGGCCACCCTCTCCCGTCCGACGGGCGAGGGGCAATTGGGCGAGGGAGCTTCGCTTGGGCGCGAGACGAAGGGCGAGGTGGTGTTGGTGTCCCGGTTGCGCGCGGCGTTGGAGCGATTAAATCCCTCATTGCCGCCCGAGGCCATCGCCGCCGCGGTGGATGAATTGATCCGCGACCGTTCGGCCATGAGCCTGGAGGCGGCGAATCGGGAAGTCTATCGGTTGTTGAAAGATGGGATTCCCATTTCCGTGGCGGAGAGGGATTCGACACCGGGGAACATCTCATCCGACCTGCGGCCACCTTCTCCCCAGGGCGGAGAAGGCAAGGGAGGACAGACCACTGTCCGGGTGCGGGTGATGGATTGGGAGCAGCCGGCGAATAATGATTTCCTCCTGGTCAGCCAGTTCAGCGTCACCGGCGCGCTCTACACCTGCCGGCCGGATTTGGTGGGCTTCGTCAATGGCCTGCCGCTGGTGGTCATCGAGTTGAAGAAGCCCGGCGTGCTAGCACGCGAGGCGTTCGACCAGAACCTGACGCACTACAAGGCGGAAATTCCTCAACTCTTTTGGTTCAACGCGCTACTCATCGCCTCGAACGGCACCGACAGCCGCGTCGGCTCGCTCACGGCGGATTGGGAGCGGTTCTTCGAGTGGAAACGCATCGAGCGCGAGGACGAGCCGCGCCGTGTGTCGCTGGAGGTGATGATTCGCGGGACGTGCGATCGGACTCGGCTGCTGGACCTCTTGGAGAGTTTCACGCTGTTCTCGGAACACAAGGCGGGGCTGGTGAAGATCATCGCCCAAAATCATCAATACCTCGGCGTGAACAATACCATCGCTTCGATGCTGAAGGCTCGCACGCTCGGTCACGGTCGCGGCGGGGTGTATTGGCAAACCCAAGGGTCAGGGAAGGCATACTCGATGGTGTTCTTTTCCCAGAAGGTGTTGCGGAGAATTCCCGGCAACTGGACGTTCGTCGTTGGGACCGACCGCGTGGAACTGGACGACCAGATTGCGAAGACGTTCAAGGCCACAGGCGCGGTGAGCGAAGCCGAAGGCGACCAGTGCCACGCCGCCAGCGGCGCGCACTTGCGGGAGTTGCTGCGCGGGAATCATCGCTACGTCTTCACGCTCATCCACAAGTTCCAGACGCCGGAGATGCTCTGCGACCGGCCCGACGTGATTGTCCTGGCCGACGAGGCGCACCGCAGCCAATACGACACTCTGGCGTTGAACATGCGCGCCGCGTTGCCCAAGGCCATCTTCATCGCCTTCACCGGCACACCGCTCATCGCCGGGGAGGAACGGACGAAGGACGTGTTCGGCGATTACGTTTCCATCTACGACTTCCAGCAATCGGTGGAGGATGGCGCCACCGTGCCGCTGTTCTATGAGAACCGCACGCCGGAGTTGCAACTCGTCAACCCGGACCTGAACGACGACATCTACGATCTCATCGAGGCGGCGGAACTTGATCCCGAACAGGAAGCCAAGCTCGAACGGGAGTTGAGCCGGCAATACCACATCCTCACGCGTGACGACCGGTTGGAGACGGTGGCGCAGGACATCGTGCGGCATTTCCTCGGACGCGGTTTCATCGGCAAGGCAATGGTGGTATCCATTGACAAGCCCACGGCGCTCAAGATGCACGACAAGGTGCGGAAGCACTGGGCCGCGGAGACAGCGCGGGTGCAGCAGGAATTGGCGAGGTTGGGCTACCTGCCGAAAGAAGAGCGTGAATCGGCAGAGAATCGGGAACGTGCGAGCGAGTTGGCCAGGCGTCTGGACGTGCTCAAGACGACCGACATGGCGCTGATCGTGTCGCCGGGCCAGAACGAGATCGAGCAGATGAAGAAGCACGGCCTCGAGATCGTGCCCCACCGCCGCCGAATGAACGAATCGGAGCCGCCATTGGACGAGCGGTTCAAAGACCCGGAGGACCCGCTGCGGCTGGTCTTCGTGTGTGCCATGTGGATGACCGGCTTCGACGCGCCAAGCTGCTCCACGATGTACCTGGACAAACCGCTGCGGAACCACACGTTGATGCAGACCATTGCCCGGGCGAACCGGGTGTTCCCTGGCAAGCACAGCGGCGTGATCGTGGACTACGCGAACGTCTTCGCCTCGCTGGAGAAGGCGCTGGCCATCTACGGGCCGGGTGGCGGCGGCGGCGGGCCGGTGAAGGACAAGGCGGAACTCGTCACGGAGTTGCGCACGGCCGTGGACGCCGCGACTACGTTCTGTGCCACGCGCCAGGTGATTCTCCCCGCCATCGAGCAACTTGTCGCCGGCAGTTTCGAGCGGTTGCAGCGGATTGATGATGCCGTCAACGCCCTGATTTCGCCTGACCCGCTGCGCCGCGAGTTCCTCGGCCATGAGCGCTTGGTCAGCACGCTTTACAGCGCCGTTAAGCCCGACCCGGCCGCGCTGGAATTCGCCGGCCGGGTGGCATGCCTCGCTGCCATCGCCGACGCCATCCGCACCAAGCTCAATCCCGATCCAGCGGACATCACCGGCGTCATGGGTGACATCGCCAAGCTGCTCGACGCCTCCATTACGGGTGTGGGGATGCCCGCGAAGGCGGCGCCCGTGATGGACCTGTCGAAGATTGACTTCGAGGCGTTGCGGAAAAGATTCAAGCAAACCGAGCACCAGAACACCGGCATCGAAGTCCTGAAGGCCGCCATCCGCGCCCAACTCGAAAAGCTCATCCGGCTAAACAAGACCCGCGCCGATTTCGCGGAGAAGTTCGAGGAATTGATCGAGAGCTACAACAACGGCAGCCGGAATATCGAGGAACTGTTCGAGGAGTTGGTGCGGTTCAGCCACAGCCTGTCCGACGAACAGCAACGCCACATCCGGGAGAGCATGACCGAGGAGGAACTGGTCATCTTCGACATCCTGACCCGGCCGGCACCGGAGTTGAGCGCCGAGGAACGCGCCGAGGTCAAGAAGGTGGCCCGCGAACTTCTGACCCGGCTCAAGGAATTGCTGGTGCTCAACTGGCGGCAGAAATCATCGGCTCGTTCCCAACTCAAGCTCGCCATCGAGGACCTGCTCGATGTGGGTCTGCCGCGAATCTACACGCCGGAGCTGTACCGGCAGAAGTGCTCGGCGGTATTTGAGCACGTTTACGAGAGCTACCCGGAGCGGGACGGAGGCGCTTATGCCACCGCGGCCTGACTTGGCAACAAGCGTCCCGTCCGGTGCTCCTCTCACAGCAGAGCCAGCTAAAGAAAAGGATCCAGCCCTCAGCGCGAAACAACAAGCAGCACCATTACCCCATCATCCCCCACCTGCAGCCCGGCGAAACTCCGGGCCGCAGACAAGGGTGGGGGCGTAATTCCAGCGTCCAGTGCGTCTGCCAGCTTCTTTCGCCGCGGCAGGCCAGGTGTTCTTTGACCGCCCGAAGATCGTTGAACCATTGGGGTGTGCGGCATACTTCAGCGATCACACTGTCGCCGAAGAAGGACTTGAGGGCAGTGCGCAGTTGATCCGTGCGGCGCCGAACGGCGAGACCGGTCAACTTCAGCCTGCCGGCGATCTCGGTCACGCTTTAAGCCTCGGCGATGAACGCAAGCAACCACCGGTTGTTTCGACCTTGCGTGCAGTGGAACTGTTGCCAGTCGAGTTTCCGGGTCGCCTTGTGGAAGGGTCTTCTTCGTCGCGGCTTATCACCTCCCTGACCGGTACCGTTGCGTGGGTTTCAGCGCACATCGGCACTTGTTCGTGGATCGTGGAGACCGTGCTGCGGCCGTTCAACTGGGTGCCTGGCCAGATGCCAGGCAAACCTGAACTCGCGCCAGCATCGGTCCCCTGGCCGGCATCGTTCGCGGCGGCGCAAAAAGACTTCGCAAGCGCTGGCGGCGGTGCTTAGCTGGCAGCGCGCTCGACATGAACGCGGACGTCTCGTTTCTCAAGGGCCTGGATTACTCCGTGGTGCAGCAATGCATGCACTGCGGTCTCTGCCTGCCCACCTGCCCCACTTACGACGCCACCAAGCTCGAACGGCACAGTCCGCGCGGCCGGATCGCCCTCATGCGCGCCATTGCCGACGATCGTCTCGAACCCACGCGCACCTTCGCGGAGGAGATGTATTTCTGCCTGGGCTGCCTCGCCTGCACCACCGCGTGTCCCGCCGGCGTCAACTACGCCGAACTCTTCGAGCGCGCCCGAGCGGAAGCCGAACGCACCGGCACGTTAAACACGCCCCGGCGCCGCCTCATCCGCTGGTTCACGGTGAAATGGTTGTTCATGGATTTGCGCCGGTTGCGTGGGCTCGGCCGCATGATGCGGTTCTATCAGTGGATCGGGCTGCAAAGCCTGATCCGCCGCAGCGGCGTGTTGCGCCTCCTGCCCGCCCGGCTCGGCGAACTCGAAGCGATGACTCCCGCCGTCCAACCGCGGTTCAGCGCCGAACTCATCGCCGAGGTCACGCCGGCCGTCGGCACGCGGCACTACCGGGTCGCGATGCTCGTCGGGTGCGCCCAGGACCTGATTTTCAGCGACGTGAACCGCGACACGGTGGAGGTGCTGGCGCGCAACGGCTGCGAGGTGTTCACGCCGCGCCATCAGCAATGCTGCGGTTCGCTCCACGCCCACAACGGCGAGCTCGAACTCGCCCGTCGCCTCGCGCGCACGAACCTGGCCCAATTCCCGCCGGACCAGTTCGACGCCATCATTACGAATGCCGGCGGGTGCGGCTCCCATCTCAAGCACTACGCCCATCTGCTGGCCGATGATCCCGCCTGGCGCGAGCGCGCCGAGCGGTGGGATCGCAAGGTCAAGGATGTCCACGAATGGCTGGCACAGACGGGCCTGGTGCCGCTGCCGCCCGACGGCGCGCCGCCGCAGGTCGTGACCTATCACGAGTCCTGTCACCTGAGCCACGGGCAGAAGATCGTCCAGCAACCGCGCCAGTTGCTGCGCGCGATTCCGGGGCTGCAGTTGGTCGAGCTGCCGGAGAGCAACTGGTGCTGCGGCAGCGCCGGCATCTACAACCTGATTCAGCCGCGGATGGCGAACGAACTGCTCGAACGCAAAATCCGGCATCTTCAATCCACCGGCGCGACGGTCGTAGCCACCGCCAATCCGGGCTGCCAGTTGCAGCTCGTCAATGGCGCCAAGGCGCGCGGCCTGAAGGTCCGGGTCGCGCATCCGATGACCCTGCTGGCCGAGGCGTACCGCCGGACCGGGCGCTGAGGCGACGTAGCGGCGTCTCGGCAGAGCGCCGCCATCCTCTCGCAGGTTACGCGGCGCGCCGGACTTTGATTCTCTGGGCTTCAGCTAAAGGAGGTTCGCCGCCACTTCCGCCAATTCGGAGCGCTCGCCTTTCTGGAGCTCGACGTGCGCCGCAAGCGCCTGTTCGCGGAACTTGCTGACGACGTAATTGAAACCGTTCGAGGCGGAGTCCACGTAGGGATTGTCAATCTGGTAGGGATCGCCGGTGAAGACGATCTTGGTGCCGTGGCCGACGCGCGTGACGATGGTCTTGACCTCGAGCGGCGTGAGGTTCTGCGCCTCGTCAATGATCATGAACTGGTTCGCGATGCTGCGGCCGCGAATGTAGCTGAGCGCCTCGACCACGATGGCGCCGGAACGCATGAGGTCGCCGCCGCGGCGGTTTTCGTTGCCCATGTTCAGGTCGCTGAGCAGTTCGAGCGCATCATGGATCGGCTGCATCCACGGGCCGAGCTTTTCCTCGAGCGAGCCCGGCAGGAAACCGATTTCCTTGCCCATGCTGATCGTCGGGCGGGCGACGACGAGCCGGCGGAATTCGCGGTCCACGATCGTGCGCTTGAGACCGGCCGCCATGGCCAGCAGGGTCTTGCCCGTGCCCGCCTTCCCCATGAGGGTGACGAGCTTCACCCGGTCGTCGAGCAACGCGTCGAAGGCGAAATGCTGCTCGCGGTTTTTCGGGCGGATGCCCCAGATGCCCTCGCGGGAGTCAAGGATGGGAACGAGCCTGGTGCCGGTGTGGTCCACCTTGGCGAGGATGCTGCGCTTGGGGCTGCCGGCCTCGCTGAGCGTGCAGTATTCGTTCGGGTTGTACTGCCCGTCGAGCGCCAGCTCGTCATTGGCACGGAAGGCCACGATTTCGGCGGCGGTGACGGCCTTCTCAAACATGCCGGAGTAAAGGTCCTTGAGCTGGATGCGGTCGGTCTCGTAATCCTCGGCCTGCAACCCGAGCGTGTCGGCCTTGATGCGGAGGTTGATGTCCTTGGTGACCAGAATGGTCGGAACCCCGGGATTCGATTTGCGCGTGGCCAGGGCGGCTTCGACGATGCGGTTGTCTGCGCTGGCGTGACCGTTCTGCGCCTTCCCCGCACCGTTGCGGCGAGTCTTGGGGGGAATGAGAATCCGCAGACGGCCGCCGTTGGGCAGCGGCACGCCATCGCTGAGCCGGCCCTGCCCGCGCAGGCCGTCGAGCATCCGCGAGACGGTGCGGGCGTTCTGGCCGAGCTCCGAGGCTTCGCGTTTGAAATGGTCAATCTCCTCGATGACTTCGATCGGCAGCAGGACGCTGTTTTCCTGGAAATTCACGAGCGAGTTGGGGTCGTGAAGCAGGACGTTGGTGTCGAGGACGTAGTTTTTCACGCGGGATGGCGGAATTGAGGATGGCTCATGCGGGTATGCCAGGCGGCCAGCCGCGCATGGAAGGCGGGCAGTTGGTAATGTCCGGAGTAAAGGAAATTGCCGAGCATGCCGAAGAGATCGAAGTCCACGAACAACGGCCGCTCGCCGAGCAGGAAGGATTTGCCCGCCAGCATTTGTTCGCACGGCGCCAGTCGCTCCGCAAGCTGGGCCAGCAAAAGCTCCCGCTGACGGCGCCATTGGTCGAGGCAGCCGCGGCCGAACTTGCGTTCCTTGTGCCGGATGAAGGGCAACGCGTCTTCGCCCTTCAGATTTTCCTCCCAGTAAACGTCGTTCAACTTGAAACCGACGCCTTCGATCTCGCTTTCAAAATACCGCCACAGCAGCGACTGCACGCCCTCCCACTCGGCCGGGAACAGACCCAGACCGAACCGCGTGTCGAGGTACTTGGCGATAACCTGCGAGTCCTCGCCGGTTTCGAAGACGACGGTGCGGCCGTCGCGGATGACCGGCATGGCGTAGTAGCGTTGCCGGGTGAGACGCCAGACGCGCGAGCGGTCCCCGTTCGGGATGTTGATGGTTTTGAAGCGGGCCCCGGCAAATTCCAGAATACGGCGCTGGACGATGCAGTAGGGGCTGTAGGGAAGTTGATAGAGCTCGATCATGGGCACACGGTCCGCCAACAACTGCCGACGGCACCGGGAGCGGGGCGCTCCGCGGGCCGGCTGCCGGCGGAAATCCAAGCGATGGCAAACACGGCCGCAAGGTACGATTCGATCCCGCGACTGACAAGTTGAATTCAAGCGCCCGGAGCGGCGGCGCTCTCAGGCCAGATCAAGCTCGGTGGCGTCCACCTTCACGGCGGCGGCCTGGCCCGATGAAATCGAGCCGCAACAGGACCTCGAACATGCCGGAGCGGCTCTGGCCAACGCGCTGGCGCTGGTCGGAAACCGGTCGGAGGTAAACGTATCCGGGGAAAAGCGGCTTGGGGAAGATCGCGGTCTTGCCGTGGTGTTTTTTGACGCTGCGATAGCACGGCCGCGTCACCGGAAAACCTTCCCGACCACAATATTCGTCGAGCTTCTTTTCGCAGCACGGGCGCGTGTGCGCCACCAACCAGAGCAAATTGTCCATGCATTCCCGTGACGCGATCGCGGACCGGAAACGTGATTCGCCAGGCACGGCGGGCGGAGCACAAGCGCGAATTCCACAAACGGCGGCGCAGCGCGGCTTGGGGGGCGGCTTGGGGGGCGGCTTTTGGGGTTGCATCACGGGGCCGGCCGCCGCTTAAATGCGCGCGTCTCCGCCAGAGTCCGCCGCGCCGGCCGATGCCGGACCGGGGGCTGGCGTGGAAATCGCGGCCCGGGCGTGGCGGCAAGTGCGCCCGCCGGCGGGCCGGGCAACTGAAGCAACTGAGTCACATGACACCGAATCCGTTCCTGGGCGTTTTCTTCCACTGGCTGGGCGGGCTGGCCTCCGGCAGTTTTTACGTGCCGTACAAGGGCGTAAGAAAGTGGTCCTGGGAAACCTACTGGCTCGTGGGCGGATTCTTCTCGTGGATCATCTGCCCGTGGGTGCTGGCGTCCATGATGACCAACGATCTCCTGGGCGTGTTGCGGCAGCAATCCACCAGCACGCTTTGGTGGACCTACTTCTTCGGGGCGGTGTGGGGCTTCGGCGGCCTCACGTTCGGCCTCACAATGCGTTACCTCGGGATGTCCTTGGGCATGGGGGTGGCCTTGGGTTATTGCACGGCCTTCGGCACCTTGCTGTTACCCGCGGTCAAAATGTTCGCGCCGAACATTCCGGCTCCGGAGAGTCTCTCTCAAATCGCCGTGACCCGCCCGGGCCAAATCACCCTGGCGGGCGTGGCGGTCTGCCTGCTGGGCATCGGGATCGCCGCGCTGGCGGGATTGACCAAGGAACGGGAGATGCCGGAGGCGGAGAAGAAGAAGGCGATCGCCGAATTCAGCTTCACCAAGGGACTCTTGGTCGCGACGTTCTCGGGGGTCATGAGCGCCGGCATGTCCGTAGCGATCACCATGAGCAACCCGATCGGCGATGCCTCGCTCGCGGCCCAGACGCCGAAGCTCTGGACCGGGCTGCCGGGGCTGGTGGTAATTCTGGCCGGCGGATTCACGGTCAATTTCATCTGGTGCGCGCTGCTGAATCTGAAGAACCGCAGCGGCTACCAATACTTCGCGTCGCAACTCCGCGCGGAACCCACCGCGGCCGGGGCCCGCCCGGGCGGCCGGGAAAGCGCTGAACCAGAAGGCCCGGCCGCGCGGCAAATCCCGGTCCTCGCCAACTATCTTTTCTCCGCGCTGGCGGGGACGTTGTGGTATTTCCAGTTCTTCTTCTACACGATGGGGAAGACCCAGATGGGCCGGTATGACTTCGCCTCCTGGACCCTGCACATGGCCAGCATCATCATCTTCAGCACGATGTGGGGCTGGATCTTCCACGAATGGAAGGGATCGAGCAAGAAGGCCCATCTCCTCATCGGCGGTGGCATCGGCACGCTGATCCTTTCCACGATCGTCATCGGCTTCGGCACCTGGCTCAAGGGCAGGATGGGCGTTCAGTGATCAGGGCCAACAGCTTGGCCGGCCGGAATCCGCGCCAACCCCGGGGCTGATCGTGGCCGGCATGAACCACGCGCCGGGCAAAATGCCAAGCCTAACTGTTAGTGATTCTAAGGCAACCTGAAGTTACCGGCGCCCGCGCAAGTCACTTCTTGGGCACCGATTTCGGGTCAATCGGCACGATCAGCGTGTTGGCCTGGCCGCGGGGAAAGGTCATCCGGTGGAGTACCATCTGCACGGCCCGGTTATCCAACGCCGGATCGCCGGAGCTCTGGCGCACTTCGGCGTGGACCGCTTTGCCGGCGGCATCGTGGGAGACGAGCATCAGAATCTGCGGGGCGGCGGGGCGTTTCTTCGTTGCCGTGCCCGATTTGTGGCTCAAATCGCTGATGCTGCCGGCCGACGACGTGGGCGGCAGATAATTCGCGCTTTTGCTCTGGCAACCGGTCCAAACCAGCGCCGCGGCGAAGCTCACCCGCATCACCAATGCCCAACGACAGACTCGGTTCATGCGGCGTTCTATAGCACGGGCGCCAGGGCAAGGCCAGCCAACTCTTTGGCGCCGGGTTCTGCGATTTCCATTTGTCGGACCGGCGGTAATGGCCCAACTTGCGTGATGCGGGTGTTGATCCTCGGTTGCGGGTATGTCGGTCTGCCGCTGGCGGCGGAACTGGCGCGGCGCGGGCAGGTCGTGTTCGGCGTTCGGCGCACCCGGGCGACAGACCACGCATTGCGCGTCGCCGGCGTGGAGCCGTGGGTGGCCGACGTGACCGATCCGGCGAGCCTCGCGCGCCTGCCCGATCCGTTCGACTGGGTGGTGAACTGTGTGTCGGCCTCGGGGGAGGGCGCCGCGGATTATCGCCACATCTATCTCGACGGGATGCGCAACGTACTCGACTGGCTGGCGTCTTCGCCCCCGCAGCGGTTCGTTTACACCAGCAGCACCGGCGTCTATGGCCAGCGTGACGGCGCGGAGGTGACGGAAACCAGCGCCACGACGCCCGGGACGCCCACGGGCGACGTGCTGGTCGAAACCGAACAACGGCTGCTCCGGGAAGGCCGTGACCACGGCTTCCCCGCGGTGATCCTGCGGGTGGCCGGCATCTACGGCCCGGGGCGGGGTTACTGGCTGAGACAATTCCTCGCCGGCGAGGCGCGGATCGAAGGCGATGGCGGGCGCCTGCTGAACATGATCCATCGGGACGATGTCGTCGGGGCCATCATGGCCGCCCTCGAGCGCGGCCGGCCGGGGGAGATTTACAACGCCGTGGACGACGCTCCCGTCACGCAGCGGGAGCTGTTCGCCTGGCTGGCGTCAACGCTGGACAAACCGCTGCCTCCCTCGGTGCCACCCGAGGCCGCGGGCGCGCGCCGGCGCGGGCTCACCAGCAAGCGCGTGTCCAATCGCAAGCTGCGCGACGAACTCGGCTGGCGTCCGCGTTACCCGTCGTTCCGCGAGGGTTTCGCAGCGGAGTTGGCGCGGCCCGGATCGGCGCCGATGTGAGTTTTTGCTCGCCTTGTGGGCCGCCGGAGAGAAAATGGCAGCAGACTACCCGACCGGAGTTGGTGAGATGCACGAGACAAACATGAAGCCGAACTGGTACCGACTGGGGCTCGCCGTCCTCGCGGGCGTGGCGATGTCATTGCCTTATGGCTGCTCGCAAACCACCACCTGCTGCGTCCCGATGGTGCCAGCGCCGGCCAACGCCGCAGTTCCGCCGGCGCCGCCGGCCCCGGCCGCCGCCGCCGCGACCAAGCCAGCCGATGAAGCGCCTTATTTCGATTTGTCCCCGCTGCCGGGCGAGGGCTGGCAATCCTTGTTCGATGGGAAATCGCTCGATGGATGGAGCGTGACGGAGTTTGCCGGCCACGGCGAAGTGGCGGTGCGGGACGGCCAGCTCGTGCTGGGCATGGGCGCCATTCTGACCGGCGTGAATTTGGTAAAAACGAACGACCTGCCGACGTGGGATTACGAGCTGGCACTCGACGCGATGAAGACCGAGGGCAGCGACTTTTTTTGCGCGCTCACGTTCCCCGTGGGCGAGACGTGCTGCACGTTCGTGGTGGGCGGCTGGGGTGGCGGCGTGACCGGGATTTCGAGCATTGACAACAACGACGCTTCGATCAACGAGACGACCCGGTTCAAGGACTATCCGGCGAAGCGGTGGTTCCGGATCCGCGTGCGGGTAACCCACGCCAAACTCGAGGCGTGGGTTGGGGCGGAGAAGACGGCGGACGTCACCCTCGAGGGCAAACGCCTGAGCATGCGGCCCGGCGAAATCGAGTTGAACCAGCCGTTCGGTATCGCCACTTACGAAACCGCTGCCGTCATCAAGAACATCCAGTGGCGCAAAGTGCGCTGATCTCGCCCGCCTCCACCACCATCCCCGTCGTGAAAACCATGGACAACGAACAGCAAACCTGGGAATTGCGCCAGTCCGCCCGCAAGGTTTGGTCGGTGCTGCTGGTCTGCGGTCTGGCCGGCCTGGTGTTGGGTGCGCTTCTGATCCTCGACCGCGAGCTCGCGGCGGGAGCCGGCATCATGCTGCTCTCCGTGATCACGCTGGCCCTGGCGTGGCTGGCCGACGTCGCCGGCGAGATGCTCCGCCGGTTGCAGCGGATCGAGCAGAAGCTCGCCGAACTGGCGACGACGACGAAGCCGACCGCTTCGTGATCTGACTCGCCGCGGCCAACAAAAACGCCGGGCACCTTGCGGTCCCGGCGTTGGCTGAATCTTTCGTATTCCCGTCACACCTTCACCTGGCTCATCCGGGTGAGTGTATCGTCCACTTCCTCCGGTTTCTTCATGCCAATGGTGATCGCGTCCACCAGGCCATGGGCGAAGACGAACTTGAGCGAGGTGTCCTTCTGCTCAGGCTCGATCAGCTTGCCGGCGCCAAAGATTTTCATGCCCACGACCGCCTTGCCGTTTTTGCGGGCCAGCTTGAGCGTGGTGGCGATTTCCTGCGCCGTGCCGTCCATCGAGTAATCCTTGCCGCCTTTATAGTTGATGCGGGCGAAGATCACATCCACCCACGGATGGGTGGCGGCAAGTTGCAGCGCGCCGAGATCGTGGCAGGAAACCCCGACCGCCCGGACGCGACCTTTTCGCTTGAGCGTCGTCAACTCGTCGCGGACGTGTTCGAACTGGTCCACCCACTTGTCGTCAGTCGCACAGTGGATCAGGCAAACGTCGAGATGGTCGGTGGCGAGCTCCTGGCAAAAACGATCCACCTCGGCCACGGCGCCGCCGGACGGCGTGACCCAATCCTCCTTGCGCACCCAGATTTTGCTGAGCAGGACCACCCGGTCGCGCGGGAGGCCCTTGATGGCATCGCGAACGAACGGATGCGTGCCGTAGAGGTCCGCCATGTCGAAGAACCGGATGCCCCGGTCAAGGCTGTGGCGGGCCAGGCGGTCGAAGGCTTCCTTGCCCAGGCGGGTATGGTCGGACTGGCGGGCCCAGCCGTTGTAGCCGGTGCCCTGAGCCAGGCGTGAAACCTTGATCCCGGTGCGGCCGAGCGGGACCAGGTCGTCCCCTTTGCAGGCCAGCGGCGCGGCGGCCTCGGCGGCCAGGCCACGCCACGCCGGCGCGGTCAGCGCCAGCCCGGCGCCGGCGAGGGTGTGCTTGAGGAATTCACGTCGGTTGCAGGGGATCATGGCAGGCTCCTTGGTCTTCCGCTCGAATGTGCATACTCACTTCACAATTTATGATGAATGACTTTAATCCAGCTAACGTGAATGGGCAACCGCGATTTCGGGCCGGCGGACGGGGTCGGGCCTCGTTCCCCCGGCGATCTCGGGATGTTCCATGAAGGCGTAGCACAACAGGTGGCAGATCCCCATGTGGCAGTCTTCGACACGACCGTAGTGGGTGTCGTTGATCACGATCACGTATTCGGCCAGTTCGGCCAGCCGGCCGCGTTTGCCGCCGACGAGGGCGATCGTCCGCAGCCCGTGTTGGGCCGCCCAATCCACGGCCTTGACCGCGTTCGGGGAGTTGCCGCTGACGCTCATCGTCAACACGACGTCACCCGGCTGGGCGTAGTTCTGCAACTGGCCGACGAAGACATCCTCGTAGGCGTAATCATTGCCCAGGGCGGTCAGCCAGCCCACGTTGTCGTTGAGCGACAGGACACGGAAGCGCTTGCCCAGCTTGTCGGAAGACCCTTTGCCCAGGTCGGTGACGAAGTGCGAGGCGTTGGCGGCGCTCCCGCCGTTCCCGAACACGAAGATCTGGCGGCCTTCCTGCCAGGCGGTGCGCAACACCTCAATCAAACGCGCGACCGTGTCGGCAGGAATGGAATCCAGGGCCGCCTTCTGGGCACGCACATACTCGTTGATCCAATCGTTCATCGCCGAAGATTAGCGCAAAACCCGGCGCCCCGCGACAGCGAAATGCGGCGGCAGCCCGGTCTCAACCCAGGGCACCCGCCAGCAGGAGGGCGCCGACAGGCACGGCGTCCTCACGCAGCGTGGCCAGGGCAATGGCTGGCGGGGGCTGAAACGCGTCCATCACGAACGGCGGCAAGGCCTCCGCCACCGCGGCGCGCAAGGGTTCGCCCAACAGGGACAAACCCCCGCCCAGAACAATAACTTCGGGGTGGAACAAATGCACCGCGTGGGAGAGGCCGAACGCGAGGTCGGCGGCGGCCTCCCGGAGGATGTCGCGCGCGGCCGGATCGCTTCCGTGGAGGGCCGCCGCCAGGTGACGGGCCTCGGCGCCGGAGGACTCGCCCACGAGGCGGGCCAGGACACCGGATGGCTCGCGCTGGACCTGCTCGCGGATGCGGCGGTCCACCGCCCAGCCGGAACAGCGTGATTCAACGGTCGTCCCGCCACGGTCGAGCCGCACGTGGCCGATCTCCGCCTCGCCGGGCGAAGCGCCATGAAAAACACGGCCCTCGGCGACCAAACCGCCACCCACACCGCTGCCGAGTGTGACGTAGAAGACCGGGTTGCGACCGCTGCCAGCGCCCAGACGTGCCTCGCCGAGCGCGGCCACGTTGGCGTCGTTGTCCACGGCGACCGGGCAGCCGGCGATTTCATGGAGCCAGGCGCCGAGGGGAAAGTCCGACCAGCCGGCCACGTGGTGTGAGCAGCGGATATGACCGGTCCGCCAGTCCACCGGCCCGCCATAGCCAACGCCGAGGGCCAGAATGTCTTCAGCCGCGACCAATTGTCGGAGGGTGCCTTCGATCTGGCGCCGAATGCCGGTCGCGCCCGCCGCGCGGTCCACGGAAAAATGAAAACGCCCGCCGACGGAGCCGCGGGCGTCGCCCGCGACGATTTGGAGTTTCGTGCCCCCGATTTCGATGCCCACGCAGGTTGCTGCCATGCGGCAGTCTTACCGGTGGAGCGGCGAAAGGTCGAACTCAGAAATGCCGGTTCAGACCAGGGTTGGTATTCGGGCACGGCCTGTTTGAGCCGGAGTTTGAGCTGGTTGCGTTCGAGCCGGTGGGCATCTGCCACAAGCTGGTTGAGCGATTCCCGCACTTTTTCGACCGGTTCCGGCGCGGCGACGAAGCGCAGGATTTTCGGGCAGCGTCCTGATTTGGTATGGCTCTGACGAGCCGGCTCGCCGGGGACGCTCCACCATTCGTTCTCGGCACAAGTGGTGGCTGCCCGAGGCGGGACGGGCAGTGGTCGTCCCGGACCGGCGGTTCGCGATCCACCTTGAGCTTTTCTTCCTGGAGGGTGGCTGGCCCGACAAGGCAGGAATCCCAAGACGTGCATCGCGTCAGGCATCGCGTCACCCTTGTCGGCCGCGCCGGGCTGCGCTAGCCTGCGGTGTGCCCGGTTCCGACCGTGCGGGCATGGTCTGCCCGCGGCGACAACCCAAATATGAAGATGCGCACACTGATCGTGGATGACGAACCGCTCGCCCGGGAGCGGTTGCGGAAGCTGCTCGAAGCCGAAGCGGACGTCGAGATCATCGGCGAATGCGGCGACGGGCGGGAGGCGGCGGCCGCCATCCTGCGCGACCAGCCGGACCTCGTCTTCCTCGACATCCAGATGCCCGAGCTTGACGGCTTCGGCGTGGTCGAAACCATCCGCACCGCCCGGACGCCGGAGATTGTTTTCGTGACGGCCTTCAACCAGCACGCCTTGCGGGCCTTCGAGGTCCACGCGCTCGATTACCTCCTGAAGCCTTTCGATCGCGAGAGGTTCCGGCTCGCGCTCGAGCGGGCGCGCACTCGGCTGGCGCAGGCGCGCAGCGGCGAGTTGAGCCAGCGCCTGACCGCCCTGCTCGCCGAGATGCGTCCGGAGCCAAAGCCGGCCGACCGGCTCGCGGTCAAGACGGGCGGACGCGTGTTGTTCCTCAAGACCACGGACATTGAGTGGATCGAGGCCGCGGACAACTACGTGACCCTCCACCTCGGCCCGGAGTCGCACATGCTGCGCGAGACGATGACCGCGCTGGAGGCCCGGCTCGCTCCGGCCCAGTTCATGCGCATCAGCCGGTCCACCATTGTGAACGTCGAGCGCATCAAGGAGCTGCAGCCGATGTTCCATGGCGATTACGTGGTGATCCTGCGCAACGGCACAAGGCTTTCGTTGAGCCGCGGGTATCGCGACAAACTTCAAGCCCTGCTCGGCAAACCCACCGCGTGATGCCGGGGCCGCGTTGGGACGAGCCCAGACCGGGCGCATCCGTGCACTGCCCCCGGACCGCGGGTCTGCAACCTACGCTGGTGCTACGGCGTGCCTAAACCGTCTGTTTTCCCGTCGCCGACGTTCTATCGCCGATTCTCACCAACGCGTAGATTATTGCCGCTGGAATTCCTGCCACGAGCGCCAAGACAATAAAAATGCCGGCCCCTTCTCCGCGTTTGCGAATATCGGTGAAAATCCAAATGGCCATCAGAATGTTGCACAGGATGCACACCAGGGCGATCAACCGCAGCATGCCGCCAAGATCCTGGCGCACCCTCCTCTCCACCGGACCACGCCATCCTGTCGGCGGCATCGGGAGTCCTGTGTTTTCCGGACCGACTGAGGGCATCTGTCCCTGACGTTCCGGCCGAACACCAACCGGAGGCATCATCTGCGGCTGCGGTACTTGGGGAACACCAAACGTACGCATCATCTGGTCCTGCCGTTCGGCCAGCTCGTTGATGCGCCGCTCTAATCGCTGGAGGCGTTGATCAGGCCCAGGAGGATCGTCCTGGGCGCCACCTACCAACGTCGCATTGCCCACCAGTATCAGGCAGGAAAACCCTGCCATCAGACACAACTTCCACAACGAGTTTTTCATAAGGAACCTCCGAATTGGCGAGAGGTGACACGAAATGGCCCCTCGCCGCGGAGCCAGCCGACGGCCTTTTACTGATGACAATTTGGTTTTGGACGCGCCGCCGGTTTGTTAACGCTGCGCCGGTGAGAGAGAATTGATTTTCCGTCTCGCTCATTCTGATACCACGCTGCCGGACGAGGATGCCAGTATCAAGGGGCGAGAGGATTACACCTCCCAACCCGGCCGGTATTCGCGGCGGAGGTAGCGATTGATTTCCGGCAGGTTGGTGCATTTCATCTGCTCGACATCCCATTCGAGTTTCTTGCCCACCCCGGCAAACTGGGCGAGGTGGCCGGTGAGAGCAAAAGCGGTGAGCGGAGCGGCGGCGCTCGGGAAATTCGAGCAGGGGACGGATCCGTGCTTGCAGGCGTAGAAGAGGTCTTCGATGGGGCCGCCGTGAGCGCGGGACAAAACCTGCTTGGGCACTGGAATCTCCGCGCGCCGGTTTTCCGGGAGAAAGCCGAGCGAATCGCAGGTGCCGCCGGTGCGGAAAAGACCCTTGTCCCCAACGAACAGCGTGTCTTCGCCGAACTTGGTTTCATACTTCTTCTCGGCATCCTTCATGATGTCCGGCCGCAGCTCGGCGTTGTCGTACACGTGGACTTTGACCGGTCCCATATCGCCGCGGGCAGGGACTTCGTATCGCACGATGTTGCTCTGGGGATACATTTCCTCGCTGCCGCCCGTGGTATGGAGGCATTCGATGGTGAAGTGCTTGGCTTCGCCGATCTTGAGAGCCCAAAAGAGGGCGTCGAGGTTATGGCAGGCCATGTCGCCGATGGTGCCGGTTCCGAACTGGCGCCAATTCCGCCAATTGAAGGGATGGAGGTTGTCATGAAATTCGCGGAAAGGAGCGGGCCCGATCCATTCATCCCAATGCAATCCAGCCGGGACCGGCTTGCTCGCGGGCCGGCCGCCGCTGCCGCCGAAGTTGCGTCCCAGCAACGAGTGAGTCTCGGTCACGTTGCCGATGGCGCCCGCCCAGATATACTCGCAGGCCTTGCGAATCGTATCGCTGCAATGGCCCTGGTTGCCCATCTGCGTCGGCATCTTCTTTTCCCGCGCCGCCTTCGCAAGGGCGTAACACTCATAGATGTCGTGGGCCAGCGGCTTCTGTGAGAACGTGGCCTTGCCGAGGCGAATAGACCGGATGGCCGCCGGCGCGTGGTGATGGTCCGGAGTGGCGATCAAAACAACGTCAATGTCCTTCTGGCATTCGTCGAGCATCTTGCGATAGTCGTAAAACGCCTTGGGGGCCGGCTGGTCTTTGAACTTCTCGCTGAATTGCTTGAGCCGGTCCGCGATCGTCTTGTCGTCCACGTCACAAATCGCGACGAGCCGCTCGTTGAGCGCGGACTCGAAACTGTAACCGCCCATGCCGCCGGCACCGATGACGGCCACGCCCAGTTTTGCATTGGGCGAATCGGCCCCCAGCAGGGAAGGCATCGCGAAGAATCGTGCCCCAGCCGCCGCGCCGGCGATCGCCGCGGTGCGCCGGAGAAAATGACGACGACTGACATGGAAGTTCTGTTTCATAGACTCTTCTTGAAGCTTCAGTTCACATTGATGTGTGGCTCACCCGGGTCTGCCCCGGGAGACACTTGCCTCAATAGCCGGTTACCACCCAGTAGTCCAGTGTCAATCTTTGGTTTCACCCAGGCCCAATTCACGAAGTCGTCCGGAAGCTTGGCGGGCGGGCCTGAATGCAGCGGATGGCGTAGCGCTAGCACCCGGGGCGGGCGCGGTCCCCATTTCAGTTTCGGATCCCGGTTTACACCGTGTAAGTGCTGCTGGCGACGCGGCCGCCGGCGCCGGTCCAGTTCGTGTGGAAGAACTGGCCGCGTGGCTGGTCCACGCGCTCGTAGGTGTGTGCGCCGAAATAATCGCGCTGGGCCTGGAGCAGGTTCGCGGGCAAGCGCTCGCTGCGGATGCCGTCGAAGAACGCCAGCGCTGTGCTGAACGCGGGCGTCGGAATGCCCTTCTTCACGGCGGTGCTCACGACCTTGCGCCAGCTCCGCGCAGCGCTCTTGATCGCTTTCCGGAAGAACGGATCGAGCAGCAGGTTGGCCAGGTCCGGGTGCTTGTCGAACGCCTTCTTGATCTCGCCGAGGAACACGCTGCGGATGATGCAGCCACCGCGCCACATCAGCGCGATGCCGCCGTAATTGAGGTTCCAGCCGTAATGCTGCGCCGCCGCGCGCATCAGCAGATAGCCCTGCGTGTAGCTGACGATCTTCGAAGCGTAGAGCGCCTTGCGAACGTCGTTCACCCATTGCTGCCGGTCGCCGGCGAACGTGGGCGCGGATGGCGGGAACGCCTTCGCGGCCGCCACGCGCTGGTCTTTCAACGCGGAAACACAACGCGCATAAACCGCTTCCGCAATCAGCGTGATGGGGATGCCAAACTCCTGCGACGAGATGACCGTCCATTTGCCCGTGCCCTTCTGGCCCGCAGTGTCGAGGATCTTGTCCACGAGCGGCGCGCCGTCGTCGTCCTTCCGGGCGAGGATGTCGCGGGTGATTTCGATGAGGTAGGATTCGAGTTCGGCTTGGTTCCAGTCGGCGAACGCGACGCTCATTTCGTCGGGCGTCAGGCCGAGGCCGTCCTTCATGATGTGATAGGCCTCGCAGATGAGCTGCATGTCGCCGTACTCGATGCCGTTGTGGACCATTTTCACATAATGGCCGGCGCCGCCTTCGCCGACCCAGTCGCAACAGGGGACGCCGTCGCCGACCTTTGCCGCGATGGCCTGGAAAATGGGTTTGACGTGCGGCCACGCGGCGGGGCTGCCGCCGGGCATGATGCTCGGGCCGTGCCGGGCTCCCTCCTCGCCGCCGCTCACGCCCGCGCCGATGTAGAGCAAGCCCTTCGACTCGACATGGCTGAGGCGCCGGATGGTGTCTTCAAAGAGCGAGTTGCCGCCGTCAATGATGATGTCGCCGGGTTCGAGCAGCGGGAGCAGGTGCTCGATGAACTCGTCCACCGCGGCGCCGGCCTTGACCATGAGCATGACGCGCCGAGGACGTTTGAGGAAACCGACCATCTCAGCCAGCGAGTGGGCACCGATGACCTTGGTACCCCTGGCCTCGGCGGCGAGGAAGGCGTCCACCTTCTCGACGGTGCGGTTGAAAGCCACGACGGTGAAGCCGTGGTCGTTCATGTTCAGGATCAGGTTCTGGCCCATGACGGCCAGGCCGATGACGGCGATGTCAGCTTGCGGTTCCATGTGCATTGAATAGTTACGGCGTAGAACGGTCGAACCAGGACAGGACGATACCCCGCGGCGCGGCGGGCGAGGAAGCAGAAAACCGCGGCCGTCGCCGGTCTTCCGGCGGCCCGGTAACCGCGAAGCCGCACCGAACGTCTTTAGGCAAAGGAAGTATGATCAAAACTGCATTGCATCTCAGTCTGGCGGCCCTCCTCCTGGGAGGGCTGATGAGCCGGGTCAACGCGGAAAACACCGCCGCCGTCGGCGAAGTGCTCAAGCTGAAGAACGCCAGCGTGGCCGAGGATACGATTGTGGCCTTCATCAAGGGCCAGAACCTGAACTATGACCTTGCCTCGCAGGACATCATCAACCTGCACAACCAGGGCGTGAGCGCGGCCGTCCTCAACGCCATGGTGATCAGCGGCAAAGGGGCCGGGCCGCAACCGGCACCCGCCGTCGCGCCACCGCCGACGCCGCAGCCGGTTCCCTTCCTGCCGCCGCCCCCCGCCCAACCGGCCTTGGCCGTAACTTCAATTCCTTCCGATGCGGCGTACTTCTACCAGGAACTCAGCCCCTACGGACATTGGCTCCTGGCGGAGGACAACCAATGGTACTGGCAGCCCACCACGGTCGTGCAGACGCCGGGGTGGCGGCCCTACTGGGACGGCGGCCACTGGGTTTACACGGACCAGGGCTGGTATTGGACCTCAGATTATCCCTGGGGCTGGGCGGTGTTTCATTACGGTCGGTGGCATCTGCATCCGCATCATGGCTGGATCTGGATGCCTGACCGCGTTTGGGGACCGGCGTGGGTTGTCTGGCGGTCCGGAGGCGATTACTGCGGCTGGGCGCCGCTGCCACCGGGCGCGGTTTACGACACCGTGAGTGCCGGCTTCCTGTTTCATGGAGTGCATGTCGCGGTGGGCTTCGACTTCGGCCTCGACTGGAGCCGTTTCAGCTTCTGTTACGTTCGCGAAATGGGCAGCCCGCTGCGCGCGCACTGGCGCCAGGAAGCTGAAATCCGCGGCATCTTCAACCGCACCACCATCAACAACAATTACACGGTCAACAAGGTAGTGGTGAACCACGAGACGCGGACGCAGATCGTCAATCACGGCATTGATCCGGCGCATGTCGCCGCCGTCCGCGGGCACTCGGTCGAAACCATGCGTTTGCAGGACTTGCAGACGCCCACGGCGACGCGTTCTCCCGAACGGCTGAACCGCGAAACCAAGACGCTGGAAGTGTATCGCCCGCGGCTGGGTGAACCGCACGGCGGCGAAGGACCGCCGCATCCGCACTAACCGCCTCGTCGGCCCGCGGCCGCAAGTTCACCAAGCCGCGGCGGCGGGGGTCAGTTGGCCGCCAGGAGGGAAACCTCTTTCTGGCGTGTCAACGACGCCAGCAAATCCTGTTCGAGCACCAGGGTCCGGCCGGCCTCGAACGCCAGCACCGCCACGCCGGCCGCCGCGCAGGTCTCGATGGTGTGCTGGCCGATGGTTGGGATGTCAAAACGCATGTCGTGGTCTTCCTTGGCCACCTTCACGGCCACCGCGCCGCCGCTGCGGCCGGCCAGTTCGCCCCCACGCGCCAGGCACTTGTCCGTGCCCTCGAATCCCTCCACCGCCAGGACCGTGCCGCGTTTCACCACGACCGTCTGGCCGATTTCCAGCCGTGAAACTTCCTTCGCGATCCGCCAGCCGAACTCGACGTCGGCACGCTGCTCGTCGGCCAGCTTCGGTCCCAACAGAAACCCCGCGCCGGGCATGAGCGGTCGCAGCCACGGCGTTGCCTCGACCAGTTCCACGCCTTTTTTTTTCAGCTCATCGGCGATCGCCCCGAAAATGGTGTGGGCGTTCCTTTCCTTGAGCCGCAGCAGCAGGGACGCGGCACGCAGGTCGGGCCGCAGGTCGAACAGGTTCCTGGGCGCGATCTGGCCGAGCATGACGCATTGCTTGACGCCGCGCTCGGTGAAGGCCTCGATGAGTTTGGAGAGCTGCCCGATGCGCAGCCAGACGATGTCATCCACCAACCCGGCGAGGGCGGGGTCCGTTTCACCTTCGCAGGCAACGGCGACCAGCCGGGTGCCGCCCTGGGCGCGGACCTGACGGGCGAACTCGAGCGGCAGGGTGCGGCTGCCGGCAATGAGGCCGAGAACATGGGTTGTCACGCCCGGCACAATAACCGGCGGCGTGGCGGCGTCGCAACCGCATTCATCGGATGGGAAAGGCCGGCCCACCCGGGTCACCGTTTTCCGGTTGAATCCAGCGCCGGTTTCCGGGATGGTTGCCGCCAATCAGCAAAAACCGGATTATGCCTGACGATACTCCCGCCCTCACACCGTCCGCGCCAGCCAAGCCCGAACGTCTCGTTTCGCTCGATGCCCTGCGCGGTTTCGACATGTTTTGGATCGTCGGCGCCGATGCGCTGGTCGAGGGCCTGCGCAAGGTCAGCGACACCGGCCTGATCCACCGGCTGGCCCTTCAATTGGAACACGTCGGCTGGGCAGGATTCCATTGCGAGGACCTGATCTTCCCGATGTTTGTGTTTATCGTCGGCGTGTCGCTCGTATTTTCGCTCGGCCAACGGCTGGCAACGGATGGCCGCACTGGCGCCGTGGCGCGCATTCTGCGCCGCGCGGTGTTGCTCTACCTGCTCGGCATCTTTTACTACGGCGGATTCGGCACGCCGTTTGAGCGAATCCGTTTGCTGGGCGTGCTGCAACGGATCGCGCTGGCCTACCTGTTCGCCGGGTTGATCTTTGTCTATTTCGAGCAGCGCGGCCGGATCGCCTGGTGCGTGGGCCTGTTGGTCGGCTATTGGGCGCTCCTGACGTTTGTTCCGGTGCCGGGCGGCTCGGCGGGCAACTTCGCCGAGGGCCAGAACCTCACCAACTGGATTGACCAGCAGTATCTGCCATTGCGGAAGTGGGACGGCGACCACGACCCGGAAGGGCTGCTGAGCACGTTCCCGGCCATCGCGAACTGCCTGCTCGGCGTGTTCGCCGGCGTGCTGCTGCGCGACCCGAAACGCACCAACTGGACCAAGGTCTGCCTCCTGGCGGGCGCGGGCGTCGCGCTCGTGGGCCTGGGGTGGCTGTGGAACTGCCAGTTCCCGGTCATCAAGAAGCTCTGGACTTCCTCCTTTGTGCTGGTGGCCTGCGGTTACAGCAGCCTCCTGCTGGCGGGGTTCTACCTGGTGGTGGACACCTTGGGCTGGCGCGGCTGGGCCACACCCTTCGTGTGGATCGGCATGAACCCGATCACGATCTACCTGCTACACGAATTGGTGGACATCGAGGCGATCGCCAAGCGATTTGTCGGTGGCGACGTGAACCACTATTTCGGCAATTGCGGGCAACTCGCTGTGGCGCTGGTGGGGCTCCTCATCACCTTCGGCATCGCCCGGTTCCTGTATCAACGGAAGATCTTTCTGCGACTCTAAGGGGTGACCAGGCGCGGGCCTGGCGCAGAAAAAATGACTCGCGCCGCGGGACGGCCCGGTGTTGAATGCCTGCCGTCAGCCACAACCGGATACCAGGTCGTGGTTGGCCAGGGTCAACGCTAACCACGACCGGCCCCGCGAAGCCGGCCATATTGTTCATTAACGACGATGCAAGACTGGAAACCTCTTTACGATGCCGTGCTGAGCGGTGACGCCAAAGCCGCGCGGGCCACGACCGAACAGGCCATTGCCGCGGGCGTTGACCCGCTGACGCTGGTTCACGACTTCATGGTTCCCGCCATGGACGAGGTCGGCCGACGGTTCGAGTGCAACGAGTATTTCGTGCCCGAACTGCTGATCTCCGCCCGGGCCATGAAATCCTGCCTCGAAATCATCCGCCCGCTGCTCACCGCCCGCGGCGACCAGCCGGTCGCCCGCGTCGCCATCGGCACCGTCAAGGGCGACCTGCACGACATCGGCAAGAACCTCGTCGCCGCGATGCTCGAAGGCGGCGGGTTCGAGGTGATTGACCTGGGGGTGAACGTCGCCCCCGAGCAATTCGTCACGGCCGTGCGCGAGAAAAACGCCCAGATCGTCGCCATGTCCGCGCTGCTGACCACCACGATGCCCTCGATGAAGACCACCATCGACGCGCTCAAGCAGGCCGGCGTCCGCGGCAAGGTCAAGGTTCTCATCGGCGGCGCGCCGATCACCCAACAATACGCCGACGAAATCGGCGCCGACGGCTACAGCGACAACGCCCCGGCCGCCGTGGCTCTCGCCCGCAAGAACATCCCTGCGCAGGCGTAGCCCGTCGCGCATCCCATGAGCGATTTGATCGCGCGACTGCTCGCCGCCGGACCCGTCGTCACTGACGGCGCCTGGGGCACCGAGCTCCAGGCCCGCGGCCTCGCCACCGGCGAGTTCCCGGACGGCTGGAATCTCACCCACGCCGACTGCGTTGCCGAGGTCGCGCAGGCCTATGTCGCCGCCGGGAGCCGCGTGATTCTGACGAATACGTTTGGCGCCAATCGGGTTCGCCTGGCCGGTCACGCGCTCGCCGACCAGGTCGTCGAAATCAACCGCCGGGGCGTGCAAATCTCCCGCCGGGCCGCCGCCGACCGCGCCTGCGTCTTCGCTTCGCTCGGTCCCAGCGGCAAAATGCTGATGACCGGCGAAACGACCGAGGACGAACTGGCGGCAGCATTCGCGGAACAGGCCCGCGCGGTCGCCGACGGCGGCGTGGATGCCATCGTCATCGAAACCATGTCCGACCTCGCCGAGGCCAAGCTTGCGCTCGCGGCCGCGAAGGCGACCGGCCTGCCGGTCGTGGCCTGCATGGTGTTCGACGCCGGCAAGGACAAGGACCGCACGATGATGGGCGCCACGCCCGAACAGGTTGCCCGTGAACTGACCGATGCCGGCGCGGACGTGATCGGCGCCAACTGCGGCGTCGGCATCGAACGCTACGTGCCGGTCTGCCGACGATTGAAGGCGGCGACCGACCGGCCGGTCTGGATCAAGGCCAACGCCGGTCTGCCGGCGATGGTGAACGGCCGGATCGTTTACCAGACCACGCCGGAAGTGTTCGCCAGCCACGTGCCGGAACTGGTGAAGGCGGGCGCAAGTTTCATTGGTGGCTGCTGTGGCACGAGTCCCGCCTTCATCCGCGCGGTCAAGCAGCGGCTCGGTCAGTGAGCGCGGGGGCGCGCGTCTGGCCTACACTTCGCCGCTAGCAACGGACGTGAGTCCGCTCAAATCCCCGCTTGCATGTGCCGGGCGTCACGGACATGGCCCAAACTGAAGAATGAGCCGACTCACCGCGGCTACTGACTTGGAGAGCGCGCCCGCCTGGCCGACGACTTGCCGGAGATTCGCGAATAAAAAAAGAGACCGGGGCGAACCCCGGTCTCCGTGAATCAACTGCTCAGATGCTTACTGTTTGATCCGAGCGAACACCGTCTTGCCCGGCAACTGGGCTGCCGTCACGGTATAGGGACTGGTTGCGCCCGTAACGTCACTCCAGGTGACCGGCGCCGTCAGGCTCGTCGTGACCTGCAGCGTGCCGCCACCCCCCCAGGTGATCGTCACGTTGCCGCTCGCATCCACCGTGATGCCCGTGAACTGAGGCAGTTCGATGGCGGCCGGGGCGAACAGCATGAAGTCCCAGTCACCGCCGTTGTTGTCAAACCTCAGCGTCCTGGTGCCGCTGAGGGCGAGGGACACGATCGAGTTGGTCGTGGCCGCGTCCTTCAACGGGAAGAGGTTGTTGTTGCCCCAACCGCCACCGAAGCCAACCTTGCCGCTGAACGCGCCCAGCACCGTGCCGGCGCCACCGGTCATATCCTTGAGGTCGCCACCGACCGAGTCGCCCAATGTGCCGCTGGACAACGCCGCATAGACGTTGTAATTGCCGGCCGGGAAGGTGCGGGTGTAGTTGAACCAGTGGCCACTGCCCATCCAGCCCAGGCGGTAATCCACCACCACTTCGCCACCACCGCGGTCGAAGTCCGTGGCAATGCTCACCGGCACCTGGAGGGTGTTCGGGTAGCGATAATACGGATTGTCGCCCTCGTTCGGGCCGTTGTAGTCGGTGCCGGCCACTGCGCCCAGCCCCGCATACGCGCCACCCGCATACGGCATGACGCTCGCCGCCGCCTGCGTCTGGCCACCGTTGTAGTCGAAGTCCGCCGCTTCAATCCAGAAGGTCGGCGTCGTCGGCAACCCGACGATGAACGTCCAGGCCACCGTGCGGTCGAGGAAGCCCAGCACCACGTTGTTCGTGCTGCCCATCGCGAAGCTCGCGGCGGGTTTGTAGGTGACGGTGGTTACCCCGCTCGACTTGTTCGCCGCCGGCGTCACGGCGGTCCCGTTGATCGTCATCGTAACCTTGGTGGTGTCCACCGGGGTCGAGCCATCCACCAACACGGCGGTCACCGTGGCATCCTGGCCAGCCCGGCCAATGCTGCCCGCGGTGTCCCAACTGCTGCGACCCGGCGCGAAGCTCTTCACGTAGGTCGGTCCCGTGCTGTTGATCGGATACTGATAGGCCTTGATGGCGTTCGGATTGTCCGCCGTGTCGTTGATCAGCGTCTTGCCTTCCTGATCAGGCAGCCACTGCGAGGTGACGCCATTGAACGCCGGATTGCTGAGCTGGAACCACTCCACGCTGTTGCCGCCATTGCCTTCCTCATAAACCAGGCGGAACGGATACAGGCCCGCCTTGGTGATGTGAACCGCAAACCGGGTGAAGCCCCAGTTGTCAACCCCACGACCGGTGTTGAATTCGGCCGCGACGACCGGGAACGTGAAGGCTTCCTTGCCATCGCCAACAATGAGGCGGAAGCCGTCATCGCTATTCACGCCCATCTGATAGTAGCCGGGCTGCAGGTCGAGCACGGTGCGGATTTCCAGATCGTAGTCGTTCTGGCCATTGTTCGCCATGTTCGCATTAGCACTATTGATGCCCGGCATGTTGGGCGCCGGCACCACCGTCATACCGCCAATCGTGCCGTCATCGTTGAAGCTGCCGGTGTTGCCGCTGGCGCCGTTGTAGTTGATCACATCGGCTTCCACATAGGACGAACCCGGCCCGGTGAAGCCCGTGAGAGTCGCCACATTCGGCCAGCCCCACAGGGCCTTGGCATAGTATTCGCCGAAGAGCGTCGAATTGCCCGGTTCGATGTAACCCGGCGGATTATCCGTGTTGGTGACCGCAATCTGGTAGGTATGGATCAGGAAGCCGGGCTTCGTCTTGTCCACGTCGGCCGAGTTGAGGGCCATGCTCGCCGGAACCTCGACGCCACCGGCGCAGGCGAAGGTGTTGGTTCCGCTGTAGGTATTCGTGCCATCGTTGAAGCTCACGACCACGGTGTTGTTGACCGGGAGCAACGTCTGGTAAACCACCTTGGTGACCGCACCCGGGGTGATCGTCGCGGAGGACGTCACGTCCGTGCCGTTAACCATGAGTTTGACGTTGCTGATCGTGTTCGCGCCTTGCGTGATGTCCACCCGGATCGGATTGTCGGGAGTAGGCGGACGGCCGGTGTTGACGGGCGGATCAATGAAGCTGACCGCCGCCGGCAGGGGACTCGTGGCCGCGGCAAAAGCCTTGAGCGAGCCCGTGGTGGTCTTGTCGTTGACCAGCACTTTCACGCCGTTGACGAAGGATGCCCATTCCAGGTTACAGCCGCCGCCGCCATTGGCCCAGATGCTGCGGAACGGATAAGTGCCCGCCGCAGGGATATAAACCCAACCGTCGGAATCCGTCGCACCGCGGCCGAGGTCGGCCTGCATGATCATCTGCGCATTGAGCACTTCCAACGGGTTGCCGGCGGTCGTCATGCGGAAACCGTCGTCACTGTTGAAGATGAATTGATAGGCGCCCGCCGCGGGGAACTGGATGTAGGTGGTGATCGCCATCGTCACGTCATCAATGCCGCCTTCGCGTGTGGCCGTGAAGCTGGGCAGACCAGGCAGGTTCGGCGAGGGCTGTCCGTTGGCCACGGTTCCGTCATCGAGGAAGTCGCCAATGTTGCCGGAGGCCGCATTGTAGTTGATGACGTTCGGTTCGATGTGGGTTCCGCCGGTCCCGGTGTAGAGGGTCAGGTCGGCGGAGTTGGGGCCGTAGTCGCCGTGCAACTGGCGCTCCATCACGGCAACGCAGTCGCCCGCCGTGTTGGCGAGGTCCGAGGCGTGAGTGGTCCCCAAGGCATCGGTTAGATCAACCTGGTAGATCTTCAAGGTGAACCCAGGCTTGGTAGTGTCCGGCGTGACCGCTGTGCTGGTCGGGACGTTCACGTACGCCGGCGTGGCGAAGGTCTTCGTGCCGCTGACCGTGGTGCCTTGGGTGCTCTTGAGGACAAACTCCAGGGTGTTGTTGGAGCCTGGAGCGCCGAGCACCTTGGACGGATCGTCATAGAGGACGGTGGTAACACCATTCGCCTTGCTGGTGCTGCCCGGCGTGATCGCCGTTCCGTTCAGTTTGAGCGTCGGAAACGCACCCGCTGCCGTGCCATCGAACATCGCCGTGCCCGAGTCGTTGATGGTCCATGTAAAGCCGGTGGGCGTCGCGACCGGAGCGCCGGGCACAATGAAATTCGCCGGGATGGTCACGATCGAAACGTTGTCAATGTGTGTATTCTCGTTCGCACCGCCCGTGCGGCCGCCGAAAATAATCCGGCCCGGACCGGGCGAGAAGTTGACCTGCGCATGGTCGAGCAGGATCGCGCCCTTCCAGGTCACCGTCAGCAGGGAGTTCGTGTCCAAAACCACCTGCAGGTGCGCCCAGCAAAGGCCCGCGGGGCTGCCCGAGCCGTCGGGAGGCGATGTGGCGCCGTCCCAGGGCCCGGTCTGCATGCTGTTGGTGTCGGTGCAGGAGCCATTGCGGGTGGCCATCGCGTGCTCGAGGACCGTGTGGTTGTCCACGCGGACAATGATGCCCTCGACGTCACCGGCGGGCACGTCGTTGATGACGTTGCCCTGCCAGGTGTCGAAGGCGATCGCAATGCCCTGCCCCACACCGTCTTCCGGCTGGCCGCTCATGGCCCAGTCGTTGCTCGGGTTGACGGGCGGAGTTTGTAGCAGATCCGCCACCACGGGGTCGGAGGAGCGGGCGTAGTTCACGCTGAAACCGTCGGCGGGACGGCCACCGTTACCAATGGCATTACCCACGCGGAGGTCCACGTCAAAAGTAAAGCCTTGCACCACCAACCCAAGGTCGAAGTCAGGGAACAAAACGGTGCCATTCTGGCCCCCGTCGGCAACTACCGTGGCGTCAAGTAACGCCAGATAACCGCCCGGATTACCGCCGGTGGATCGCCATTCCGGGTAGGATATACTTGTGGCTCCATCGGTGCTACCGACCAGGGACATACCGGGGATCGTGGAGGGGTCCGTGGTGAAGTCATACGTTGCCGAGCCTGCCATACTGGTGACAGACGTCAGCGCCGCTGCTCCTAACAGACCGTACCACGCACTCAATTTAGGGACACGCATACGTTTCTATTTGGGTTGGGACTGAAGCAGAAGCGGCACCGCCGCGCGCACACGACTCGCGCAGCCACAGACGGCCTGTCTGTGCATGGAACGGATACCGTTGTTCTGCCACGACTTTCCACATGTGTGATTTGGTAAAGGGGGTATAACAAACGGGCTCGGACTAGTCAACAGAAAAGTGGCAGAAAAGTGACGGGCTGGCGGGCGGCGGGCGGGCCGGCAACGGATCCAAGCCTTCGAGGTCCTCAAGAAAGGTGCGTTTGCGAGTCCCGGCTTCAGCCGGATCGGGCCGCCTGAAGGCGGAACTCCCAACACGCCGCCGTCCGCTCGCGGCAAGCTCCAACACGGGGCGTTCGACCCATCCCACGCTCCGACTCGCTCGCCCCACGTCAGATCCGGTCGGGACATGCTGCGGTGTGTCCCCATCTTCTCTTTGAACCTCAACGCGGAACGAGAAGTCAGGGCGGCGGAGCACGGCGAGCCCTGCCAGGTTGGGCCAGCGGCGAACGTCCAGACCAGCGGCTTCCCGTGAGACAACAAGAAGGCGACCACCGTGATCAGGGCGGCAGGACGTCGAGTTTGCGCAGGGCTTCGAGGTAGGTGCGGGCCTGCTGGTTCTGCGGATCCAGCCGGAGCGTTTCCTCGAACTGGGTTTCCGCCTCGGCCAGCCGGTTCTGCCGCGCCAGCGCCACCCCGAGGTTGAGGTGGGCGAGCACATGATCGGGACGCAGGCGGATCACCTCCTCGAATTCGGCCTGCGCCTCGGGAAGTTGCTGGTCCACCGCGTGTTCCACGCCCAGCAGGTAGCGGGCCTCGTGGAAGGACGGCCGCAACCGGATCGCCTCCCGCAACGCGGCGAGCGCCTCCGGCCGGCGGTGCAGCGCCGCCAAGGCATTGGCCCGGTCCAGTTGCACGCGCGCATCCTCCGGGCGTGCCCGGGCCACCTCGTCATCAAGCCGCAATGCCTCCTCGGGATGCCCCTCGGCGAGGGCCATCCGACCGAGTTCCGACTTCGCCTCCACCAGGTCCGGACGAATTTTCAGCGCGGTCTGGAGGTGGTCGCGCGCCTCGGTGAACTGGCGCAAACGGACCAGCAACCGGCCGGTTTGATACCAGCCGGAGAAGTGGTGGGGGATGAGGTCGCACACCCGCTGCCATTCGACTTGGGCGCGAACCGGGTTCCCGCTCAACTCGAGGAACTCGGCGCAGTTTTCGTGGAGGCGGTGGTCGTTGGGCGCGCGCCGGATGGCCTCCTCGAACATCGCGAGGGCCTGGTCCCTTGCCGCGGGTGTCAGCCGGGCCTTCAACTCGTTCCAACGCGCCCGGAACTTGCGCAACCGCGCCTCGTGGTCCCACTGGCCGGTGTAGGGCGGCTCGCCCAGCCGCTGAACGATGGTTTCCATGACCTCCTGCCGGTTCCAGTCGCTGAGCCCCAGCCGCCGCTCGCACAACGATTGACTGGCCCAGCCGGCGGTGGCCCGGCTGGTCAGGGCCGCCGGCAGCGCCGCCACCACTTCCTCCGCGAACGCGATCGCCAGCCGGTAATTCCCGTCGAAGTTGAGGTGGACGTGTTCGTAAAACGATTCCTGGCCGGGAATCTGGTCCGGACTCGCGCGCGCCAGCAGCGCCGGCACATCCAGCCAGCGCACGCCTTCGGCGGCATGTCGTCGCGCAACCTCGGCGGCGGCGGCGGCCAGCCGGGCATCGGTTCGGAACGGCAACGCATCCAAGTCCCGGGCGACGGCAAAATGCAGCGCGGCGTCGGTCCGGTTGGAAACCGCCAGTTCAGCCTGGGCCAGCCGGAAGACGGTTTCCGCGTGCCCGGGATTGGCAGCCACGGCCTCGCGCCAGAGTGCCAGCGCTTCCGCCGGTTGCTGGTTGGTGACGGCCACCTCCGCCCGTCGTCGCAACGCCTCCCACGCGGCCAGGCCGGTCACCGCCGAGGGACGACTCTTCGAGGCGAAGGGCGGGCAATCCCGCAGGTTCACGGCCGCCGCGCTCAGGACGACCCGGGCATGGGCGGCCAGACCGGCTCGCACGATGTCCTCGAGGTTCCGACCGAAGCTGCGGTAAACCACGTCACGTCGGGGATCATCCGCGGCGATCTCCTGGCCCATGAACATCCGCAGCCCGGTCCAGTCCTTCGGCGCCACGGGGCGATGGGCGAACCGGCTGGAAAGTGCTTCCAGGGCCTGTCCCAGCCGCGTGGATCCCAAGGCGAGCCGGGCCCGCACCCAGGTGGTGGAGAGCGCCTGGGGCCCGAAGATGGTGCAGGCCCCGAAAGGTCCGATGAATTCGTTGTTGCCGGCGTAAATCAGCCAGACGTCGCCGTCCTGCCGGGCGCACTCGCGGGCGATCGGCAGGACGACGTGCGAGTTGATCGCCGTCATGGCGACGTTCACCACCTCGAACTGCGCGCCGGGGAACCGCTCCGCCAGCAAGACCTGGAGGTAACGGCTGAAACCAAACGCCGCCTTGGGATCGCCCAGCGCCGCCGATTCGCCCAGCACGAAGATGCGGTACGTGCCTGGTGTTTTTTTTGCGGCCATCACCACCGGCGACGGGCTCCGCGCAATCGCGGCGGGGAAAAACTGCAAACCGAACTGCTCGTTTTCCACCAGCATGTCCCGTCCTGTAATCCGGAGCGGCACGAAAAAACTCGTTGGATGCCCATAGCCGGCGAGCCGCAGGGCCAACTCCGCCGCCGCCAGGAGAAAGAGCGGGACCACGATCGCCGCCGCAACGCGAAACACCAGGCGGCGCGCGGACGATGCCGGCGGCAAACCATCGCGCAAGGCCCGGGTTCCGCGATCGTCACCCGCAGCGCGATGATCATGCCCTGGCGACTGGGAGCGCGTGCGTTTCACCAACACCAGTCTATTGAATTGGATCCGCTCACGGCAACGCCGGAATGAGGTCGTCGGACCAGGGCGCAGCGCGTCGGGCTACGGCTCCTTGGGTGGCTCCCCGATGCTGGGCGGGCAGTCGTCGTCTGTGGCCTGTGGCCACCGTCGCGGCCCCGCGGTCCGCGACCCACCGTTCGTCATTCGTCATTCACACTTCGTCATTCGCACTTCGCATGGGCCGTTCAGTCTTGACTGGGGGCCAGGACCACCCGGAAGCCATACAGCCCGCTGACGTTGTTTGGCGGGGCGGACTCGCGGTAGGCGGAGCGGAGGCATTGGGGGGCATCCAGCCAGCTTCCACTGCGGAAGATGCGCTCTTTTATGATCCCGGCGGTGGCCGGGCCTTGCGGGTCCATAACCGTCCCTCCCGGATACAATTCAAACCAATCCTGGCACCATTCGGAGACATCGCCACACAGGTCGTATAGACCCCACGGATTGGGCAGTTTTTGCCCCACGGGATAGGTCGTGTAGTAGCGCCCTATCACAAAATAGAACGCCCCGGACGGTTCGTTGGTGGTGTAGCTGTTGCCGTCGTACCAGCCGTAGCGGGTGAGATTCGTGTACCCGGGGTCGTCGCCGTAACTGAACCGCGTGGTCGTGCCCGCCCGGCAGGCATATTCCCACTCGGCCTCGGTGGGCAGCCGATAAGTCCAGCCGGCGGGCAGGCGGCCGGCCTGGCTTTCGATGGCCGTCAACCGCCCGCAGTAGTTGGTCGCGTTGTACCAATCGCAGGCTTCGACCGGGCGGTTCGTATCGCCGGTGAAGTAACTCGAATTGGTCCCCATCAGCGCCAGATACTCACCCTGGGTCACCAAGTACTTGTTCATGTAAAGACCACGGGTCAGGATCACGAGGGTCTGCGGGCCTTCGCTAGCAGTGCGGTCCTGCTCGGTCGCCGGACTGCCCATGAGGAACTGGCCGGGCGGGATCCACACGTAGTTCGAGCTGACGGCCGGCCGCGGCGCTCCCAGCAAGACCGCCCGGTAAAACCGCTGCCCGTTGGGGGGCATGTTCGTATCGTTCAGAACCACGGTGCTGTGGTCCGTCAAGACCACGTTGGTCAGCGCCGACCAGGCGCTTCCGCTGCCGAGCGTGCTGGCAAACTGCACTTCGTTGCTCGCCCCGGGGTAGCCGTAAAGGGTCAACTGAGGCACGTCCGCCATCCCCGGGGCCATCCCGACCGCCAGGAAGCTGGTCAGGGCATCTTGGGCGGCCGCCTCGCCGAACATCGCCACGAACAACAGAGCCCAAAAACAGCCTCCTTGTTTAGGCAAGTTCATGCCGCCAGCTTAGCGCCCTGGCGACCGTCCTCAAGCGGAAACCGGGCGCAAAGAACGGAGCGGACGGAGGCATGTGTCTCCATTCAGGGCCGCGGAGCGCCGCGAGCCCAAGGTGAGCCATCGGACGGAGGATGTCGCGGCCCGACGGTCCGCGACCCGCCAACAACCCAATCCGGGACACGCTGCGTCGTGCCCCCATCTTCTCTTCGACTACCAACGCGGACAAGAAATCAGGGCCGCGGAGCACCGCGAGCCCTACCAAGGTGGGCCAGCGACCGGATAAGGTCACAGCCCGGCGGTCCACGACCCACCAAACGGAAAAGATCGGCGGCGCTCTCCCGAGCCGCCGCTACTCCCGCTGGCAGGCAGGGCAGTAGAAGGTGCTCCGGGCCGCCTGGACGATCCGCCGGATCGGACGGCCACAGCGGAGGCACGGTTCCCCAGCGCGGTCATAAACTGCCAACCGCTCCCCATGGCTGCTCGGCGTGCCCGGTGTCCGGCCATAATAGAACAGGCCATCCCGTTTCCCGGCACCGCTCCAGTTCAAGGGCACCGTGCTCCCCCACTCCACCGCTTCCGCCAAAACCGTCCGAATCGCCCGCCACAGCCGGCGGACCGCCTCCGCGTTCAGCCGCCGCGCAGACCGCCGGGGCGAAATGCGCGCCCGAAACAGGGCTTCACTCGCGTAGATGTTGCCGATCCCGGCCACCACCGCCTGGTCGAGCAGTTTGACTTTGATGGGCTGGGTGGACCGACCGAGGGCGAGCGTGAAGGCGTCCGGCGTGAACCCGGCTTCCAGCGGCTCCGGCCCCAGATTGTCCAGGGCACTTGGGTCGAGCGTCATCCGACCGAAATAACGGTGATCCTGGTAGATGAAATCGGTTCGGCCGAGATGCAGGATCACCGCGGCATGTTTTGGAAGCGCGTCCGCGGCGGGCTGGAGGAACATCCGACCCGTCATGCCCAGATGTCCAAGCAGCGGGAACTCGCGCCGTCCGTTCGCCGACCGCAGGGTGAACAGCAGGTATTTGCCGCGCCGGGTGATGCCGGTGAAGCGCGCGCCAACGAGGGACCGACGGAAGCGTTCCACGCTGTCGGGCCGGACCACCTTCGCCCGCAGGACCTCGACACCAGTGACGCGGGCGCCCGGCAGCGAGGCGGCGAGGTGGCGGACGAGCACTTCGACTTCGGGGAGTTCAGGCATGGCGTCAGCCGTAACGGTAGGGTCTCGCGAGCGGGAAGGCGTTGGGCAGGTGCCGCACCTCGCGCACCCGGCCGTCGGTCAGCAGCACCTCCACGATGTCGAACCGGATAGTCACCGGCGGTTGGTGGAGCAGTTTCAGGTAATCGAGCGCACTGCGCGACAGCCGCCGACGCCGTTCCGCGTCCACCGCCGCGGCCGGGCGGGTCCAGTCCTCCGACGACCGGGTTTTGACCTCGACGAATACGAGGCCATCGCCGTCGCGGAAGATCAAATCAATCTCCCCGCGCGGCGAGCGGAAGTTGGCGGTGAGAAAGCGGAGTCCGAGCCGGCGGAGATGCCGGCGGGCGGCGCGTTCACCGAGCCGGCCGCGGCGCAGATGTTCGGGCTGGCCGGGGGAACCGGTCCAATGGCGGAAGCGCTGCCAGAGGGTCGCGAGCATGTCAGAGAAGCTTCGGTTCCGCGCGTTTGACCGGGGCAAAACTCCGGCGGTGGATCGGGCAGGGGCCGAACCGGGCCAGCGCGGCCAGGTGTTCCGGCGTGCCGTAACCCTTGTGCCGGGCGAAACCGTACCCCGGATAACGCCGGTCCCATTCGCGCATGGCGCGGTCGCGGGTCACCTTGGCCAGCACGCTGGCCGCAGCGATGGAGTAGCTCAAGGCGTCACCTTTGACCAGCGCCGTTTGGGGGAACGAAATGGACGAGACGCGCAGGCCATCCACCAGAACATGATCCGGGGGCGAGGGCAGGGCCGCGAGCGCGGCGTTCATGGCGCAGTGGGTGGCGCGAAGAATGTTGATCTCGTCAATCTCCGCCGCGCCGGTTTCGGCAATGGCAAACTGCATTTCCGCGCGCGTCGTGAGGATGGCAAAAAAGGACTCGCGGCGGGCGGGTGTGAGCTGCTTGGAGTCGTTGAGTCCGGCGAGTTCGCGGGGGAGCCCGCGCCGAATCCAGTCGCACGGGAAAACGACGGCGGCCGCAACCACCGGACCGGCCAGCGGACCCCGCCCGGCCTCGTCCACGCCGGCGACGCAGATCACCCCGCGGCCAAGGAGGTCGCGCTCGAACCGGAAACGATCAACAACGGGCTGCACGATGGCGGGGGAAGAATCAGTTCACCAACGGCGCCTGGTCGGCGGTTGGGCTCGGAGTTCTGCCTTCAGACGGTCCGAACCGCGTAAACGCGGCACTCCAAACGGCTGGGCTCATGGGTGGGAGCCTAACTGTGCCTAAGAAAAAAGCGAGGCCGGAGCCTCGCTTGAGAGGGGGTGGCGCCGGCTGCTACTTCTTCTCCTCGGCGGCGGGAGCCGCTTTCGCCGCCTCCGCTCTCGCGGCTTCGGCCTTGGCGGCCTTGATCCTGGTGGCCTTGGCGGCCACCGCGGCCACGGCGGCGGGGTCGCCGGCGGATTCCTTCTCCTTCACGGCCGTGGCGCCTCGGCCCACACGGTGGCGAAGGTAGGTCAGCTTGGCGCGACGGACGGAGCCTTCGCGCTCGACTTCAATCTTGTCCACGCGCGGCGAGTGGATGGGGAAAACGCGCTCGACGCCCTCGCCGTAGCTGATGCGGCGGACGGTGAAGGTTTCGTTGAGGCCGTGGCCGCGGCGGCCGATGACTACGCCGGCGAAGATCTGAATGCGCTCCTTGTCGCCCTCCACCACCTTGGTATGCACGCGCACGGAATCGCCCACGTGGAACACCGCGGGGTCCTTGCGCAGTTGCGCCCGCTCGATTTTGTCCAATAATGCCTGGTTCATAAATTCAATCTTTCTTCGTTGGTTCCGGCGGTTCGCCGTCGGCCGGCCGCAAGTCGGGCCGGCGAAGCGCCGTCCGCCGCCGGGCCTGCCCGGCCCGCCAGCGGGCGATTTCCGCATGGTTGCCCGAGAGCAACACTTCCGGCACCTTCATCCCGCGAAATTCCGCCGGTCGCGTGTACTGCGGGTACTCGAGGCCGCCGTGGCTGAACGACTCGTCCAGTGCGCTCTCGTCCTTGCCTAGCACGCCGGGCAGGAGGCGCGTCACCGCGTCAATGATCATCATCGCCGGCAGCGCGCCGTTGGTCAGCACGAAATCGCCGGCAGACAGTTCGTCGTTCACCAGCGCCTCGCGCACCCGCTCGTCCACGCCCTCGTAACTGCCACAGAGCAGGAGCAGGTGCGTGGCCCCCGCCAGCTCGCGGGCGATGGCCTGGTTGAACACCCGGCCCGCCGGCGACAGCAGGATCACCCGGGTGTCCGCGCCCCGCAAACTTTCCACCGCTTCAAAGATCGGTTCGGGTTTCAACAACATGCCCGGCCCGCCGCCGAATGGACGATCGTCCACGGTTTTGTGCCGGTCGTGCGTGTAATCCCGTAAATTGACAATCCGCAAGTCCAGGCGGCCCTCGTCGCGCGCCCGCCGGACGATGCTTTCGTCCAACGGCCCGGCGAACATGCCCGGGAACAGGGTGAGCACGTCAATTCTCATGCCCCACACGCGCGCCCCGCGGCGCGCCGCCACCGTCAGGCCGCCGCCGGTGGCCGCTCCTCGACGATGTCCACCGAGCAGCGGAGGCCCTTGCGGGCGGCCCCCACCTGCAGCACTGCGCGCAAGGCGTTGATGGCCGCGCCTTGTTTGCCGATCACCTTGCCCACATCGCCCGGATCCAGGCGCAATTCGTAATGCGTCGTCCCGTTGCGCTCCACCGGGGTGACTGTGACGGCCTCCGGCCGGTCCACCAGACCCTTGACCACGTATTCGAGCCAGGCCTGCATGGCGCCCACCTCAAGCCTTCACTTCCGCGGCCTGACGCTTCGCCTTCTTGATGAAGCTGGCCACGGTCTCACTCGGCTGGGCGCCCCGGCCGATCCAGAAGTCGGCGCGATCCAGCTTGATGGTAAAATTGCTGCCCTTCCGCAACGGCGCGTAGGAGCCGATCTCCTCGATGAACTTGCCGTCACGCGGACTGCGGTTGTCGGCCACGACCACCCGGTAAGCCGGCGTGTTCTTGGTCCCGACCCGCTTCAAGCGAATTCTGACTGCCATAGTTACAATGATTGCTGTGCGGTCGCGACACCCATCGCCACCGCCCGCCGCTACCGCAGCGGAATTCAAAGAAGCGAGAGACTAGACGGCCCTGCGGACGGTTGGCAAGACCTGTTTTGCAGATTTCTTGCCGTTCTCTGCCGTAGCGGCTTTCGGCAGAAAACCGCCATTTCCTTCGCGAACCGAACAGACTTCCGTCCCGAGCTTCCTTCCGCTTGCCAAAGGCTTCCGGTCTTTTGTGGAGAGGATTGGCGGCGCTCTCCCGAGCCGCAGCTACGCTACTTCGCCGCCCGCTGCAACGTGAACGGGGCGACCCAGCGCGTCGTGAACCGGCGCATCTGGTCGTCGCTCGGAAAAGCGGGGCGTGGCAGCGCGCCGTAACGCTGGTCGTCCATGCCCGCCCAGGGCACCGGGTCCACCTGCCAGCCCAAGGCCACGTGGAAATCGGCATCCTTGTCCCATCCGACGTTGTAGATGAAGAAATCACGGACCGACCCCGCCGGCTTCGCGGGGAGCCGGTCCGCCGCGAAGCTGACCGTCACTTCGTCGCCGCCGTTGAGGATCACCACCGCGTTGTCCGCGGCGGCGAGCAGTTCATCCACCGCGCCATACCGCGTGCACCAGCCGGCGGGCGTGATGGACCAGGCCGGGTTGGGCGAAACCGCGTCGTGAATGGGCGTCAGCGGTTGCGTCCAGGGCAGGTCTGCGAACCGGCTGAAGCCGTGCCAGTGCAGGTCCGTCGCGCTCGGCGCCAGCCGTGTGATCGTCGTGTCGTTCGCCGCCCGGCGCTCGAACAGCGCAATGCGGTCCCAGTGGATTTCGTAGGCGGCGCTCAACCGCAGGCGGTGGCGGCCGGCCGGCACCTTGCCGGCGAGGTCCACGAGAATCGTCTTGGTTTTGCCCGACGGCGCGCCCACCACCACGTCCACGGGCTGCCAGGCGCCCGCGGCTGTCTCCACCTCGAGCCGCGGGAACGGAAACGGCAGATCCGGGTCCTGAGAGGCGGCCACATTTGCCCAGCCGCCACCAAAACGCAGCCAGCCCGTCAGCACCAGCACCAGGGGACGGTCCGCCGGCAAGGTTCCGAAATCGAGGACGACCCCGTGCGGTTCGGCGAGGCCGCGCAATTGCGGAAGACGCAGCCGCGCCGGTGAGACGAGCCGGCCGTCGGTTTCCAGCAAGGCGGCGGTGACGTCCGCGCCCTCGAGCGTGATCGCCTTCAGCAGCGGGTGGCGGTTCTCGACGGTCCAGATTTCACCCGGCGGAAACGGCCCGCTCGGGCGGAACTTGTCGGTGGTGTGGACCTCAGTGCCGACCGGGTGATCCACGACCACGAGTTTGGTTTCGTCGAGATACAGCGCCTCGCGCAGCTCCTCGGTGATCGCGACCACGTAGTTGCCGTCGCGGGGCAGGAAGGTGGTTTCGTTGCCCAGCCAGACGTGCTCGCGCGGATCGGCCTCGGCATAGCGCGTTTCACTCACCGGCAGGCCCACCGGCGACGAGCCGAGGATGTCCGTGACGAACCGGAAGCCATGACCGTCCCAGGCATGCAAATACGGACAGGATCCGACGGGCAGCGTGGGTTCGAGGACAATGTGGGCCGCGCGCGGATCCGGCTTCACATCAATCTCGTGATAGGCGAGATCGAACCAGCGGGCGGTGAGCGAGTCGAGCTGGTCGTGGCGCCCGACGCCGATTTCGACCGGCAGCGTGCCCACGGTCCGGAAAACGCGGAAGGCACCGGCGGCGACCTCGACCCGGACCCCCAGGCCGCTGGCGTTGGAACGATTGCCGGCGAGCCGGAGCTTGAGCTGGCGGTTCGCGTTGCCGCCGTCATTGCGCAGGAACTTCAAACCCTGGCCGCGGACGGAAACCACGAGGTCGGTGTCGCCGTCCTGATCGAAATCGGCGGCGACCACGTCCTCGACCCGGCCGGTGACCAGCTTGTCGAGCCCGAGCCGGGCCGTGACATTCGTGAACCGGCCGTCGCCTAGGTTGCGCCACATCTGGAGTCCGTCGCCCACGAGCAGAAGATCAAGCCAGCCGTCGTTGTCGTAGTCCACCAGGAGGATTCGACTCAGGCCGGGGACGTTGATGGGCAGGCGCTGGAACTGGTTGATGCCGCCAAAAAGGAAATCGAGATGGTCGGGCGCGCCGACGAGCAGGTCCGCGCGGGCATCGCCGTTGACGTCGCCGAGGGCGAGCACGGTGCCTTCGAGCTGGCCGGGCGGCAGGGCGGTGGGCACGAGCGGTCCGCCACGCTGCTTTTGCAGGTAGAGCGGCGGCTGGCCGTCGCGCGCGACGAACACATCCATCAGGTCGTCGTTGTTCCAATCGTCAATGGCCAACTGGCGCACGCCGGTCAGGGACGCCGGGATCCCGGACGTGGCGGTGTTGTCCTTGAAGTAAATGGTGTTCTTGCCGAGGTTCGACAGGACGCGCAAACCCTGGCCGTCCGGCTGCGTGGTGAGCAGGTCGAGTTTGCCGGTGAAATCGAGATCCACCAATCCGCCATCGCCGCCGGTGAGGTTCTTCGCGCCGCTGGCCGCGGTGACGTCACGCGCGGCGGCGTTGGTGGCGAAACGGAACACGTGCGCGGCGTTTTCGCCCAGGACCAGCACGTCCTCGAACCGGTCGTTGTTCAAGTCGCCGACCAGGCACCGGCGGTAGCGGCCATCGGGCTTGGCGGGCAGGAGGTCGGCCGTTGGCGCGAATCGGCCGCCGGTGTTGAGGAGCGCGCGGAATCCGGCCGTGCCTTCCATGACGAACAGACCGTTGTGGTCGTCGTGGTTGAAATCGAGCACACCGAGCGGGCCATTGTATTTGCCGGCATCGGTGCCAAAAACAGCCGCGGTGGCATCGGCGAAGGTCACGGCGATCCCGGCCGGGTCGGGGCGCTGGATTTGCTGCGGGGCGCGGGCGCGGGTGAAGACGCAGCGTTCCAGCGACTCGGGGCTGAGGGGGGCGCCGTTGTTCTTCGCGCGGATCGCGTTGTGCCGGGCGATGGCGGCGAGCCCCTCGGCCTGCTGGCCGGCGCGGATGAGCAACTGGCTCAGTGCATACCAGGCGACCGGATGGTCGGGGTCGAGCTTCACCGTCTCGCGGAAGGCGGCGATGGCTTCGTCGTTATGACCCAGTTCCTGGTGGGCACGGCCGAGCTGGTAGCTGAGGGCGGCCACGGTGGGATCGAGGTCGTGGGCGGGCTGCAACATCTTCAGAGCGTCCTCGAACTGGCGCAGGCGGAGAAACGCGCAGCCGGCGACGTAATACGCGGCCGCGGAATTGCGATCGAAGCTCAGGGCGTCCTGGGCCTGGGCCAGGGCGTTGGTGGGCTGGTTGGCGAGGAGAAAGGCATTGGCCAGGTTGAGGTGGACGTCGGCCAGGCCGGGCCGGAGAGCGGCGGCACTCTGGAAAACGGGGATGGCATTCGTGGCCTGACCCTGGTCGAGGTAGTTCCGACCGGTGTTCATCAGGCGGACGAACTCGTCGTCCTGGCCGGCCGGTTTCTTGCAGGCCCCCGCCAGCAGGGCGGCAAGCACAAGAAGGACGGCGAGGAGCGCGTTCACGGGCACGCCGCGGCGGTGCCGCCCGGCGGCAGATTCGAGGTTGTCCGGCATGGCCGCAGCGTAGCGCGGACGACGGGCGGGGCAAGGCAATACCGCAGACCGCCCCGCGACGGATCGCGGGCGGACGGCGGTGGCCAGGATGGAGGCCTAAAAATCAAACTGGCCGGATTCCCGCCCGAGGGTGGGTAGAACAGGCCACCGACCCGTGCCGTCGGGCGACTCGCCCAACGGAACGGCTGCGCGATGGAAATGGATCCGCTGCTGCTTTCCAAGCGTTTCCCCCCATTCCGCCCGGCGCGTCGCCGGGCGGCACGGGCGCCTGCCTGCCGGCAGGCAGGGGTCGCCCATGCCACGCAGTTTTGATGCATCGGCCCTGACTCCGGAATTGACGTGGGCCGGCCGGATGCGATGCTGCGGACATCGCATGGGAAAAGCAGAATCCGGCACGGCGAATTTCAAGCGAACGTGATCGTGAACCCGCCCCGGACTGTCACCTCCCGGCGAGCGAACGCATGAAATCCATTGCCGGAACCCGGACGGAACAGAACGTGTTGAAGGCCTTTGCCGGCGAATCGCAGGCGCGCAATCGCTATGAGTTTTTCGCGTCGGTGGCGCGGAAGGAGGGATTCGAGCAAATCGCGACGCTCTTCCTGGAAACCGCCGGCCAGGAGAAGGAGCACGCCAAGCGGTTCTTCAAGTTCCTCGAAGGCGGGCCGGTCGAGATCACCGCCACCTACCCAGCCGGGCGCATTGGCACCACCGCCGAGAACCTGCAGGCGGCGGCCGAAGGCGAACACGAGGAATGGACCGCGCTGTACCCGGAGTTCGCCCGGATTGCGCGGGAGGAAGGCTTCGCCGAAATTGCCGGCGCGTTCACGCTGATCGCCCGGGTCGAGGCCGAGCACGAAAAACGTTACCGGAAACTCTTCGAGAACGTCGCGACCGGCCAGGTGTTTCGCAAGAGCGGCAAGCGACGCTGGGTCTGCCGCAACTGCGGCCATGTCCATGAGGGCGAGTCCGCCCCGGAGCAATGCCCGACCTGCCAGCATCCGCAGGCCTTCTTCGAGGAGAAGGCGGAAAATTACTGACCGGGGCGGCCACGGGACCCGGCGCGGCGCGGGTATGTGCGAATTTGGCTTTTCCAGGAGCGCGGCTGTGCGCGAAGCGTCAGCCGCAGCAGGTGGAAAACGCTGCGGCTGGTGCAGGGCACACCGCCGCGCTCCGTTCGAATCAAACACTGCCGACATCGGCGGACGATTGACGATCCGGGGTCCCATGCGGCAGAATGAAGTCCATGCCTCCAACTGATGATGATGTGACGACCGGCGGTGGCCGGTTCGCATGAGCGCCCCGTTCACCGTCCAGGCCCTGACCCGCCGGCCGGCCGACGTGCTGCGGTTCCTGCGGGTCAGCTACGACCTCTACCACGAGGACCCGCTCTGGGTGGCGCCGCTGCTCGACGACCTGAAGAAGGTCTTCACCGACGCCAACCCGCTGTTCGATCACGCCGAAATGCAACTTTGGGTGGCGGTCCGCGACGGGCGGGACGTTGGGCGCATCGCGGCGATCCTCGACCGGGCGCACGTGGAGACACATCACGACCCGGCGGCGTTCTTCGGCTTTTTCGAGTGCGGCAACGAGCCGGCGGTCAGCGGCGCGTTGTTCGCGGCGGCAGGTGACTGGGCCCGGGCCAAAGGATTGAAACGGCTGCTGGGGCCGATGAACCCAACCACCAACGACGAGTGCGGCCTGCTGGTGAAGGGACACGACTCGCCGCCCTACTTCATGATGCCGCATAATCCGCGGTATTACGAGGACCTGGTCCTGGCGGACGGTTTCAGCAAGGCCAAGGACCTGATCGCGTTCCGCATTGACCTGTCGAAGTGCCCGCTCGAGCGCCTCGGCCGGATCGCGGACAAGGTGAAGCGGCGGCACCCCGAGTTGCGTTTCCGGCCGGTCTGGCGCAAGACGCTCATGGCCGATCTCGGCAAGGTGAAGGAGGTTTACAACGCCGCATGGGAGGCGAACTGGGGCTTCGTGCCGATGACGGACGGGGAGATTGACTTCCTGGCCCGGCGACTGAAGCCCTTGTTCATGGAAGGGCTGGTGTGGCTGGCGGAAGCGGGCACCGAGCCGGTGGGTTTCCTGCTGGCGCTGCCGGATTACAACGTCGCCCTGAAGCCGCTGCGGGGGCGGCTGCTGACGCCGCGGCTGCTGGGGTTCCTGCCGTATCTGCTGCGCTGGAAATACCCGCCGCGCTGCCGGGTGCTGACCCTCGGCGTCAAGGAACGCTACCGGGGAAAGGGCCTCGAGTCCGTCATGCTCACGGAAGGTTTCAAAGTGGGGCTGGGAGTCGGGTTTACGGAGGCGGAGGCCTCGTGGATCCTCGAGGACAACGTCATGATGTGTCGCGTCATCGAGACGATGGGCGGCGAGCCGTACAAGATCTACCGGCTCTACGAACGCGCGGTGTGATCCGCGCGCCGTCCCGCGCAACGCAAGATGGGACCGGCCAGTGCCCGCTGAATTCTTCCTCCGAGCCCACTGCCAGCAACCATCGCCATGGATTGCAGGACCACCATCGTCAAGTTTTCCGACATGGTGCTAAAAAAGAAACCCCGATCACCGCTGAAAACCAACGGACGATCAGGGGAATTTCGAAACCAACGATGGCGTTGAATCTCTCGGTGACGGGTTATCCGCTCAACCGACCCATGCGTACGTTGCGGGCTTCACCTTGTTGATCTTTTTGACCTGCGCGTTGGTCAGAATCTTCGCTGCCATCACTGTGCCATCTTGCAACAGCTCGGCGTCATCTTCGGACCCGACGTGCGCGACAGCGATGGGAATGGCGGAGCGGAGTCGCGGCACAACGTCGTGCAACAGGAGGCATTCATCTTGTGGGGACATGTGAATTCCTTGGGTTGGGGGGTGAAACGAAAACCCCCCGAGCCACAAAGGCCGGGGGCTGCAACGACCGGTAAAGGTCGTCAGTTGTTATCCCAAGGAAACCGCGGGAAAATCAGGGAGGGGGAACGCGCGGCCTGAATCGAGCCTCGCCGACTCGCTCAAGGCCAGGGCGTGGGGTGTAGGTGGCATGGTCATGACTCGTGAAAATCGTTCTACTGTCCTCAGCAGACGTAGGCGCGTAGATACTCATGTTGCGATGACGGTCGGCGACGAGCAGGGCAAGCGACTGGGGCGCTACATCAAGACACAGGATTACACGTACGACGCCGTAGGTCGCAAGGTCGGAGCGGGGGACCAACTTCTTCGGCTGGAGCGGGACTGAGGCCCCGGACGCGTCAATGGGTCGAACCGTCCCGCCTGATCATAAGTCGGTGTATTCTCCATTCTTGAATTTGCTCAGCACGGTCGTATGCGCTGTGATACGTGCGATAAGCCAGAGGCCGAGCAAGACTTCAGGCAACAGATGCTTTTGCTTTGGAAACAATACCTGCATCATCTCGTCTGCCAACCAAATGTGAACGCCCTTACTGCCAGATATGCATTTATAGTAAACGGCGTATCTCTCAAAGAGCTTTGCTTCGGCTGCTTTGACCCGTTCGGCGTTGTCGCCCTCCGGCTTGTCGAGACTGAGATTAGTATGAAAATAGCGAGAATGGAGTGCTTCAAGCGCAGAATTCCATCTCACGTCTGAGTAGAAGACTTTGGAAATCATCCAAAGATTGATGATAATAACTTCCTGCATCAACACTTCCGGGTCTTCCGCGTCGAGGCTGATCCTGGCGTTATAGCGTTTATCCCTTATCGCATTGTCTAAATCCGTGATGAACTGTTGCGCCTGCCGGGCTACGAAACCAAAAAGGAAATCATCCTCCAAAACCTCATCTGGGTCCGGTGTTGGTTTCTGTTCCTGCTCGGCAGAATCCCGCCAGCAAGCCATGCCGACCGGCCGCTGTTTCAACCAGGACGGCGGCGACCCACGTGCTGGGCAGCTGGCGAAATCAAATTGGGTCAAGAACTTCAATGCTAGGGCATCAGTCCACTCGTTGCTGACAACCTGATGTACAGCGTCAAGCGCTGGACGAGTAAGACCCGCTAAGCGGCCGATTCTTAAAACAAGAGCGACTGCATTATCTACCAAAACATCCCCGGATTCTTTGATGGAGACCTCTCGGTTGCCCTGAATATACTCCCGAACCGCTCTCTCAAAAGGGCCAGCGTAATTCTCGTCAAACGCACATTTGAAGGGACGTGCCCCTTCTGAATAGGTGTCGAAAAACGACTTGGTAACTACTATCGTCCCCACGCTGACTTCACCATATAGCCTTGATACTTTCAACCGGTCTTCAGAGCTCTCGCATCTTCGCAGCAACTCCAACTGCCAGAGGCACTCGTAAAACGCGCGAACCTCTTGCAGAACTTTGCCGATGTGAGGGGCCACTTGTCCAACTTCTCGCAGTAATGCCCCTGTTGTCTGCGCAGTCGCCGTTAATCCGAAGCACACTAACAAGTCGGAAGACGTTTTATCGAGTTCGAGCTGCCGCATGCCCCAGTGACCGATATTATCTCGAAGTATCTGGAGCAACCTGGCTAGCTCACGGGCATCAGGCGGTCGCCGGAAGAAGTTGAATAGCATAATGATTCATTTCGATTGTGGCTGTTGTTGCGAAGAGCATGGTGCGAAATCGCCTAACGATCCAGCCACGGCCACCGGCCGCCAACGCGGTGTGTTAGGTGCGATGTGCCATGACATACCTGCGACCCTCCGGCAAAAGGGCATACCGGCATGATGGGATGTCATATCCGACACCGCTTTGCTCGATAAATGCGCGCCGCACTAACTCATCAAAATGAAACTCCGCGACACTAATTTGAAATCCAAGCTGAGCGGCAACATGGCCCTTGGAAAGCTCAGTTCCGGCAGTGAAGAAAAGATGCAACACTTTCAAAGTGTCGGCATCCATGTCCTGATTCTCGGGCTTGAGGCGCTCTATCTTCACTCGTGCCTCCTGCAACTCCGCCTGCAACTTCTGTATCGTGACATCTCGCTGCTCTATCTCCGTCGCCAGCTTCGCAATCTCCGAGCGCAAACGAGCGTTGTCGGGCAGTCCTTTGAGAAAGTCGTCTATGATTTTGACTCCGGGTATCATAAAGCACCTAACGAGAAACGCTGAGCCACCGCCGACTCGTGACGTGAACCGCAATAGCGAAACTGACAGCGCCAACGGCGGTCGGTTCCGGCGACTTGTTGTTAGGCATCGCGCTCATATCTTACTTATTACCTCTGGCAACGTGTGCAGCGTATTTGGCAACAAGCCGGTCGATCCAGTTCTCGAACTTGCGCGTGGCAAAATGCACAGAAACGAGATAAATCCCACTGAACATGACAAGCAAAACTGCCACGTGTGGAAACATGCCTGTACTGATGATGACCCAAAAACAGCCGACAAAAAACAAGATGGCGAAAAATATCGTAAGTGGTGAAGCTGGTGGTCGCTCTGGCTGACCTGTGGGCTTGGCGATAGACTTGCGAAACGCTGCCACGAAATGCTCTCTGCCTTGAACTGCAATCTGCCGTCCAAGTTCAAGCTCCTCCTCATCGGCGAGATGTGGCGGCCTCCATGTGATATAGCGATATGGAACCATCATAAGGGAAGCAAGCCCAAAAGCAGCCCTCCAAGTGTTTCGAACACAATGCCTTCAAAAACAAGTGGTGTCATAAACTGCTTTTATCATTGGGATTTCGGAACTAGAAAATGCTGCTCCTTGTCGTTCTCTAAAATGTGATTGCAATAGCTCCGTCGGCTCAACTCCGCGCGAATGTTTCTCGGGATCATTGGCATATTGCAACGACGGTATTTAATCGGCTTGCCTTCCTGCACGAGCTTCAGGAAATGTGCCTCCCAGTCTGGCAACTCGATACTGATCTCTTCAAAGTCGCCCGGCGGAATTGATTTGGTAATTACGGTATTCATTGCTTTTGCTCTTTTACGCGCGGCGGGGCGTGCGCGTGCTCGGCGGCTGACTCCGGCGACTTGTTAGGTCTTCTCTTTGTCATGTGTGTTGTAACGTTCAATTCGCTGCTTAAAGTCTTGTAGCTTGCGTGGTGCGACATAGACATACTCAACAATAGCCCTGAAGAAATCATCCATGCCCCAAGTGAGCGGAACGCTGATGTTTTGTGCGCTGCTGTGAGCGCCCGCATTACCCAAAACTCTCAGAACTGCCGTCATCTCAGCCAAGACGGGAGGAATCTCACCACGCCTGGCCAACGCAGCCAATCGCACCTGCAACACCCCGTCTTCAATCTCTCTGTCGTCGCAGAGAGCTTCTAAAGCCCTCCTCAACATAACGGCGTATGCGTTGGGGGCGATGTTCTGTATTTGTGCAGCTTCCATGTAGCAATCGCGTACACTCTCTGGGACAGACCTGTGCAGTTTAGGTGTCTTTGGGTATTGTAAGGCTCCCTCCTGAAAATTGTCTGAAATACCGTCACCCGCCATCGCGTGATAGAGCAATAGATCTTTGCAAGTCTCACAGACAACAACAAAATATTCGCACGGCACTCCAACTTCGCTCCTTTTTCCATTCATCGTATAAGTTTCGCCAACGTAGGAATGTCTAAAAAGCACCGTCTGCTGCGCTGTGTTGCCGCAGTGCGGACAAAATGCTGTTCTTTGTGTGGCGTCCATAGAAGACCCGACAGGTATTATTCTGCCGGACTCGCCGGCGGGCACCGCACAGGGTTTTTGGCCGGGTTCATGGTGAAATGCTGGCAGGTTTGCCCGTGGTCTTCAAGCACGTCGGGCGATACTGGCGTTCGCTCCCTGCTGGATTTCCCGAGCAGGTTTCGCCCGCGTTGTGTTCGCGTTTCATCGCCCTACGCCCTTGACCCCAGCTAGTTCTGTTCTGGCTGGGGCTGACAAAGGGGATCGTATCACCCCCACCGCCGCACACAACACCGAAATTCACCGCGTCACAGTCCCCAAAAACTGCACCTGAAATGAACTTCGATGGGGGTGGGTACCGCGGCGGGTGAATTTCCGCCTTGTTGGGGGGCTGCCAATTTCGTCTGCGGATCAAAGCGACCAAAGGGGGATCGGGTCGCGGAATCGAGGAGCGGGTAACTGTAGCGGGTGGGAAGGAATGGGAGCGGAACTAGGGCAACACTTTTCGAGATTTGAGGAGAGGCCCGTTTTCTATAACGCGTTGCTGTGAGTCCGTTAGCACGGCGAGCACGAGGTGGCCCACGCTGTGCGCTCCGAACCAGAACCGCTGGGCGATGGCGGCGGCGAGAACCCGCGGCGGACCGGGCAGGCCAGACAGGACGTTGCCCGCCAGCACGACGGGGTGCGCTGCATCCGAAATAATGCGCGCGGCCTTCTCGACTTGGTCCGCCGCGGCCCCTCCAGGATGGGGCCATTGCACCAGCAGCGGCTGGCCGTCGGTTTCCATACGGGCCACGTCTTCGGGAATTTCGATGTGGGTGGCGCCGGGCTTTTCGGATTGCGCCAGCTTGAAAGCCTTGCGCAAGGCCTCGGGAATGATGTCGGGCGTGGGCAGGCTGGTGTTCCACTTCGTCACTGACCGGAACAGCGTGACAATGTCCAGATGTTGGTGCGATTCCTTGTGCATCCGGTCGCGGGCCGCCTGGGCGGTGAGGGCGACGAGCGGTGCGCGGTCCATGCTGGCATCGGCCACACCGGTGATGAGATTCGTCGCGCCTGGCCCGAGGGTGGCGAGGCACACACCCGCTTTGCCGGTCAACCGGCCGTACACGTCCGCCATGAACGCCGCGCCCTGCTCATGGCGCGTCACGACAACGCGGATGGATGAGCCGAGCAACGCGTCCAGCAGATCCATGTTCTCCTCACCCGGCACGCCGAAGATGTAATCGACACCTTCGTTCTCCAGGCATTTCACGATGAGCTCAGTCGCTTTCACGACCGCGTTTCATGCCCGTGGACTCTCCGTGTTCGTCAATACCTGGCTTTTGGCTGTGCCGATCGCCAGATCTCCTCTTTTGCCGCTCTGTGCGACGAACAGATTGGCCGCGTATCCAGCAGCCGCTCCCCCGCCAAGGAGGACGATCGGAAACGACTTCCTATTCCTGGACTCATGCATCGCCGGCCTTGAGGAATGCGAGGAGGTCGGCGTTGAGTTGGTCTTTGTGTGTCGCGGCGACGCCGTGGGGTGCGCCCGCGTAGATTTTCAGGGTCGCATTCTTGACCAGCTTCGAGGAGCGGAGAGCCGCGGCGCCGATCGGCACGATCTGGTCGTCGTCGCCGTGAATGATCAGCGTCGGCACGTCGAACTTCTTGAGGTCTTCGGTGAAGTCCGTCTCGGAAAACGCCTTGATGCTGTCGAGCTCGTTCTTAAGACCGCCCTGCATGCCCTGCAACCAGAACGCGTCGCGGACGCCTTGGCTGATCTTCGCGCCCGGCCGGTTGGCGCCGTAGAACAGCGTCGTGAGGTCCTTGAAGAACTGCGAACGGTCGGCGGCGACGCCGGTGCGGATGGCGTCGAACGCCTTGATCGGTAGGCCACCGGGATTGGCGTCGGTCTTGAGCATCAGCGGCGTCACCGATCCCATCAGCACGGCCTGGGCGACGCGCTTAGTGCCGTGGCGCCCGATGTAACGGGCGACCTCTCCGCCGCCGGTCGAGTGACCGATCAGGGTGGCACCGTTCAAGTCGAGCATTTCGATCAGCTCCGACAGGTCGTCGGCGTAGGTGTCCATGTCGTTGCCGTTCCAAGGCTGGCTCGAACGGCCGTGGCCACGACGATCATGGGCGATGCAGCGATAGCCGTTGGACGCCAGGTAAACCATCTGGCTTTCCCACGCATCGGCATTGAGCGGCCAGCCGTGGCTGAACACCACCGCCCTTCCTGTACCCCAGTCCTTGTAATAGAGCTGCGTACCGTCTTTCGTAGTAATCGTGCCCATTGTTTGTCTCCTCATATACAGTGCTGTCGCAGACGGCACGGTTTCCTCCACGGAACTGGCGGTTATGCCAGTGTTCGAACGGACTTTTCCCGGTGCCATTGGCGTGTCTTTGCCGCAGCAATAAATCCGTCTTGGTCGTTCGTATCCACAACGCCCTCGTCTCGTCCGACATTCGCCATCCTCAAAAGCGCCTGGCCGCCTTGGTCTGCGGCGATGGCCTTGAGATGACCGAAGGCATCACGCACGAAATCGATCGCGGCGTTTTCCACCGACAGCACCTTCGCGCCCTCGTCGGAGAGGATGACGGCCACTGCGTCGAATAGCACAGAAGGCGTACCAGCCAATTGTCCGTCAGCCGCCAGCATTGAGCCATCGGCGAGTTTCGCGCCGCCCACTTTGGGCGCGACGATCTTCACGGTAGCACCCGCATCGGTCGCGGCCTTCTTAATCTTCTTGATGACGGCGCCGTCTGAACCATCCGTGATCAGGATGCCAATCGCGCGTCCCATAAGCGTGTCTTTCATCTTGCCAATGATCTGCAGTGCGGGCGATGGCTCCAGCTCTTGCACGGACGCTGCGGCAACCGGCGCATCGGGCATTTTGTCGAATCCAAGACCCGCGGCGACCCGGTTGGCGAGGTCTTGTTCGATATGTCGCAGATGACCGACCATCGCCTCACGCACATGCACATGTTCGACCTTAGAAAGCTCAAATACTAACGCCGAGGCGATGTGCGCTTGCTCGTACACAGTTTGGCTCAGATAGAACTGCCGCGCCTGGCTGTAGTGGTCGGCGAAGCTCGCGGCACGGAGGCGGCCTTTCTCGCCAGTTTCAGCTACGGACGCGCTACGAAAGCCGTTGACCGGCGTTTCGCGTGGGGAGTTTTTCGACAAAGAGTTGGGCTCATACGCAACCCGGCCCGCCGGTTGCGCCATCTGCATGTGCCCGTCGCGTTGTTGGTTGGAGAACGGGCACTTCGGCGCGTTGATCGGGATTTGGTGGAAATTGGGCGAGCCCAAGCGCGAAAGCTGCGTGTCGTGATAGGAGAGCAAACGGCCCTGCAACAATGGATCATTCGAGAAGTCGATGCCGGGCACGACATGCGACGGACAGTAAGCGACCTGTTCGGTTTCAGCGAAGAAATTGTTTGGCCAGCGATCCAGCACCATGCGACCGATCAATTTCAATGGCGCCAGTTCCTCGGGAATCAGCTTGGTAGCGTCCAGATGATCGAACGGAAATCTGTCCGCTTCCTCCTGCGTGAAAAGCTGAACGCCGAATTCCCACTCGGGGAAATTGCCCGCAGCGATGGCCTCGAACATGTCGCGGCGGTGGAAGTCTGGATCAGCGCCTGAAATCTTGACGGTCTCATCCCAAATGGTGGACTGCAAGCCGAGCTTGGGACGCCAGTGGAATTTGACGAATGTCGATTCGCCGGCATTGTTAATCAGGCGGAAACTATGCACACCAAAGCCTTCGATCATCCGTAGCGAACGCGGTATGGTGCGATCGGACATGATCCACATCACCGTATGTATGGATTCAGGCGTGAGCGAAATAAAATCCCAGAATGTGTCGTGCGCGCTTGCCGACTGCGGAAAGCCTCGGTCGGGCTCCATTTTTACGGCATGGATGAGGTCGGGGAATTTGATGGCATCCTGGATGAAGAACACCGGGATGTTGTTGCCGACCAAGTCCCAGTTGCCTTCCTTCGTGTAAAACTTGACGGCAAATCCACGTATGTCACGCGGGGTATCGACCGAACCCGCGCCGCCGGCGACGGTTGATATACGAGTGAACACGGGTGTCTTCACACCTATCTCGGTGAGTATCTTGGCGGTGGTGTATCGCTTCAACGAAGTGGTCAACTCGAAGAATCCATGCGCGCCCGTCGCTCGCGCGTGGACGATACGCTCGGGAATACGCTCGTGATCGAAATGCGTGATTTTTTCGCGCAGGATGAAATCCTCCAGAAGCGTCGGTCCGCTCGGATTTGCCCTGAGCGAGTTTTGATTATCGGAAAGCGCGACGCCCTGGTTCGTGGTGAGCGCGGGGTGCTCTCCACAAGCGACCTGGTGCAACTCGGCGGCGGCGGCCCGTTGTAAATCTCCGTTGGAAACCGAGCCCCTTTTATGTTTGCGTTTTCCAGAATTACTCGTCTTCTCGCTTTTGCTCATGATCGGTTTCCTTAGTGTGTAACGCCCGCCTGCTGGCCATTCCTTAAAGCTCTTGTTTTGAAATCAAGTTAACCCGGGCGGTCACGTTTCTGTACGAGCGGTGACGATTGTCCCCACGTGCCGGTGAACACGAACCTACCCAAGGGCTTTCGCTGCCGGGGTGTCAGGTCGCGCTCTCTCAGGGCATCTGGCAGTTTGGCCGGGTCGGCTTTGTATCCGATGGCCAGGGCAGTCCACGCCTCGAAATGCTCCGGGATCTTGTACAGTTCCCGCGCCTTGTCGGGGAGTATGCCGATCATCTGATGGACAAAGAGACCTCGCGCCGTTGCCTCCACCAGCAAATTCCCTGCGGCCAGACCCAGATCATGAACGGCCGCCCGATTGTCCTGTTTGTTTTTGGCAAATTGCAAACTCACCACCCCCAAGACAAGTACTGGTGCGGTCTTCGCCCATGCCTGGTTTGCCTCCACGAGACAAGCGAGAAGTCGTCCGAACTCCACAGAGTCCTCCCTCGTAGCAACCACGTAATTCCAAGGCTGTTCGTTGTAGGAGGACGCCGCCCAGCGAGCCGCCTCAAACAACGAGCGGAGGTCGCCTTCCGGCACCGGCCGGTCTTCAAAACCGTAGGGACTCCACCGTTCCGCGAGGAGCTTTAAGATCGGATGGTCTGTCGCTGCATCCTTGATGTTCATAATCTTCCTCTGCAATCTCATGACGCCCGAGACTTCATGGTCCTGGATGCGTATCCCCGTGACTCAGTTTTCTTCCTGCCGGCCCCGCTCTTTTTGCCGCCGCCGGTGAGTTTGTTCACAGTCGCCCACGCCCGCGCTTCCGCGGTCTCCGTGCTCAAGCCCATTATTTTATAGCCGGCTGCGATGTGGGCCGCTTGACGTTTCTGTTTGTCAGTGTAGCTGGATTTGTCGCCTTGAGGCATGGGTGGTCCTTTCTTTCAGGCGGTACGCCGTGGGTTCAGCTCTCCACCCCGCTTCGCTTCCGCTTTCAGAACGAGCTGCCGCATCCAGGCTTGAATTGTCCGCGTGACGTGTATCGCGTTCCCCTTCATGGAAGATGGTTTCATCCATGTGGCGCATTCGCTTTTTCGTCATCCCCAGGCCTATTCACCGGCCTGAGTCGCAAGGAAATGCTGAACACCCATTTGTTTAATTTGGTCCAGTTTCTCCTCGATTTCGTTAACGTGGCCGTCTTCATCCTTGAGGATGCCTTCCAATAACTCCCGGGTCGCATTATCGCCCAAATCCGTGGCCAGTTTGACCGCTTTGTTGTAATTCACCACAGCCGTCATTTCGGAGGCCAGATCGTTGGCGCATTGCTGGGGAACATCCGCGCCAATATGGATGTTGTTCAGTTCGCCGACCATCGGCGTGCCTTCCAGAAACAGCAGGCGCTCGATCAATGTCTCGGCATGCTTCATTTCTGTGATGGAGCGCGCGCCCACGGATTTCTTTAGTTTGCCATAGCCCCAATTGTCGGCCATTTCCGCATGCACGACATACTGGTTTATCGCCGTCAGTTCATCCGCCAGCAATCCGTTTAGTGCCCGTATCAACTTGTCATTGCTTTTCATTCTGGTATGTTCCTTTTACTTGCGCCCCCAACAGGCGCGCGTTCACTTGCCTTTTTCCAGGTGACCGGACAGCTCCACAATTCTCGGGTGCGAGCAATCCGCATATCTCCAAGAGTGGCGGCGCTCACGATTCCACCGAGAATCCAACTTTGATCGTCACCTGCCAATGGTCCACCTTTCCCTTGTTGATACTGCCGCGCGTTTCGACCAACTGAAACCAGCACAGGTTCTTGACGGTTTTGTGCGCGCGTGCGATGGCTTTATCAACTGCGTCCTCGATGGAAGTGGCCGACGTGCCGGTTAGTTCAATGAGTTTGTAAACGTGGTCTTTCATGGTAAGGTTTTGCGCTATTCGCGCATTCGCAACCTCGGAACGTTCGGTTATTTGCAGCCGCACGTGGAGCATGATTCCTTGAGCGCCTTTTCGACCGCTTCACGGGTTGCGCCGGTGCGCCTCTGAATGCGGCCCAACAGTTCTTCCTGCTTGCCTTCGGCGTATTGGAGATCGTCATCCGTGAGCTTGGCCCACTTCTGCTTCAGCTTGCCCTTGGTGATGTTCCAGTCACCTTTGATTTCGAGTTTGTTCATAGTGCTTTGTTCTTGTTTTTCGTTTTTGCTCGCCGCCAGCGTGACGGCGAAAGTCATGTCGGAACCGGCGTAGCGGCCCAGACTACGACCGAGGCCTGGCCTGTTTTATGACGGCAAGCCCGACCATCGGTGTTTAAGGGGCTGCCCGCTCATTCATCTAACCGACGGCATAGCGAGGCCTGCGTCTCAAAGCGTCATGAAGTGCTTCACCTAGCCGCGAAGCAACAAAACCACCACGACGATGACGAGAATGAGGCCGAGTGAGCCGCCGCCGATCCAGATTCCACTGGCAAGGAGGGGCGAGAATAGCAGGTTCATAGAGCGTGTCTTTTGTTTTTGATGGCTATCTTTCCGCCATCACTTTCTGCAATACGTTACGCGCTGGGTCGTTCTTTCGCTATGGGGTGAAACCCTACCTGGATCGTTGACCGTGGACGTTTTGAAGTATCCACCGCCGTGGCGGTGTAGATTTCGCTCGTGACGTAAAGATCGGTGACAATTCCCGCCACGGTCCGCGAAGCTGGGTGGGCGAATATTGCCGCGAGTTAACTGGCTGAATCTCCCGAGTTGACCCGTGCCGAGCAACTGGGATCAGAGATTATGGATCATCCTCCCAATCAATGTTTTAGAATTTGAGGTGTGCTGCAAGACAGGGATTCTCGTTAACGAGTTGTTGGAGATTTGGTTTTTTTTGATTTCGGCTCTCGTTTGTGGAGATTTCCCAGAGGAAGATACCGTGCATGTCCTTGTGCGAAAGGACCGAACGGGCAATGCACTCTGAAATTCGAGTATTTCAGCAACTCCCGGCGCCCCGGCTGTCTGGCGAATCAGCCAGGTAGGGTTTTACCCCATAGCATTTAGTCGGTGTTTCGGTTCTATTGTCGCGCAATGAAAGCAAAGCAAATCGCGCTGGCGCAACGTTTCGTTCTTCTGTTCCTTGCCACCACCCTCCTGGCCATTGTCAGCATCGGCTGCAACACCGCCAACGGTTTTGGCAAAGACGTGGAGAATGCCGGTGAAGGGATCCAGAACGGGACCAAGTAATCGCTCGCCTGCCGAGTCTATTCGGAGCCTGGGGTCTGGCGGTGCGGCAATCACGTTTCAATGTTGTGCCTTGCTTGGGCACGCCCAGCGTCTCGGTCGTACCACGGCGAACCGCGGTGGCGAGTGCCGCGATTTTGTGTGGATCCGGAAGAGCAACTATTGTAGCAGACGAACACGCAGACACTTTCTTTCCTCTGACCGGTGAAGCAAACAGCGTTGCCGGATACTGTTCCGTGCTGCTGTTTTGTGCCGCTTGTGCCTCTTCGCGGCCATTCTTGCCGCGGAAACCGCCACAACCTACGAGCCGCGCCACGAAGGGCAAGTCGCCGTCGGGCGTTCAGCCGGCCGGCTGCAACGCTGCCAGCACGGCGGCAAAATCGTCCGGCCACGGCGCCGTGAAAACGAGACGCCGCCCCGTGCCCGGATGGACGAACGCGAGCCGGTGGGCATGGAGCATCTGCCGGGCCGCCGTCACGCCGGTCAACTCCGTCAAGCGAAGGTTCTGGCGCCGGCCATAAATCGCGTCGCCCACCAGCGGGAAGCCCAGGTATTTGAAATGGACGCGGACCTGATGGGTACGACCGCTGTGGAGCCGCGCCTCGACGAGGGTGGCCTCGCGCAACGGCGCCAGCGTGCGATAGGCCGTCAACGCCGAGCGGCCGCCCGCGAGCACCGTCATCACCTTGCGGTGGGTCGGGTGCCGGGCGATGGCCGCGTTGATCTCGCCCGCTGGCGGTTCCACCCGACCGCAGGCCATGGCGGCATAAACTTTTTCGACCTCGCGATTGGCGAACTGGCGCGACAAGGCGACGTGGGTCACGTCATCCTTCGCCACCACCATCAGACCGCTGGTGAACTGGTCGAGCCGGTGGACAATGCCCGGCCGGGCGACCCCGCCGATGCCACTGAGCCGGCCGCGGCAATGATACAGCAGGGCGTTGACCAGCGTGCAATCCTCGTTGCCAACCGCCGGGTGAACGACCATGCCGGCCGCCTTGTTGACCACCAGGAGGGTTTCATCCTCAAACTGGATGTCCAACGGAATGTCCCGGGCCGGCAAAACGGCGGGCTTCGGTGCCGGCCAGAGGAGGGTCACCACCTCGCCCGCCACCGGGCGGTGCGTGGACTTGACCGGCTGGTCATTGACCAGGATGGCACCCTCGCGAATGAGGCGCTGGAGGGTGTTCCGGGAGACGCAGGGGAACCGTTGATGCAGCAGCACATCGAGCCGCCCCCGGGGTTGCGACATCTCGACCACCACCGTCTCGATCCGCCCGGCCGGCGGCGGGCCATCCGTTTCCCCGACGCCGGGCTGACCGGGATCGTCGTGGTCGAATTCGGCCTCGGAGTTCATGGGCGGGCCGGCCGGTTCCGCCGCAGCCGCCAGGCCAGGGCCAGACCGATAACGAGGATTGGCAGGCTGACCAACTGCCCGGGCTTGGCCCAGCCGCCGAGGTAACGCACCTCGTAATCGCCCCGGAAAAACTCGACGCCGAAACGGATCACGGCATAGGCGATCAGGTAATGTGCGAACACCTGGCCGTCATAGCGCTTGTGGCGGTGGCGCCACGCCAGCCCGCCGTAGAGGAGCGCATCGAGACCGGCTTCGTAAAGCTGCGTGGGGTGGACCGATTGCGGGTGCGTGGCGTGACCGGGTGGAAAACACACGCCCCACGGCAGGGCGGTGGGCGATCCGTAACAACAGCCGGTCATGAAACAGCCGATGCGTCCGAGGGCGTGGCCCAAGGCGATGCTGGGGGCCAGCGCATCCGCGATCTTCCACAGCGGCAGCCGGCGGACCCAGGCGTAAACCATCGTGACCAGCGAGGCGCCCATGAGCCCGCCGTAGAAAACGCCCCCCGCCCGCAGGGCGAAGATTTCATACCAGGGCCGGCCGGCGAATTCCTCACGCCAGAACGTCACCGCGTAGAGCAAACGCGCGCCGGCAAACGCCCCGATCATCAGCCAGATGCCGAGGTCGGCAATCACCTCCGCAGGGAGCCCGTCCCGCGGCGCGCGCCGGCTGGCCGTCCACAATCCGAGGATGAGGGCGGTGGCGGCCAGCACGCCATACCAGTAAACCGCCAGCCCCCCGATTCTGAATGCGACAGGATGCACTTAACCGCGAGCTTAGCCGTCCGGCGGGCCAAGTCGAACGCAATCGGCCGCGGGGACGCACCAGAGAATTGCGAGTTTCGAGCTTCGTGTGTCGAATTCGTGAGGGTGTGTTCGTGTCTCGGCCCGCGAGGACGCTCCACCGACAAGTCAAATTGGGACATTACCCGGCCGCGGCCGCTGGTTCAGAAACCGATCGAGACGCCGACGACCGCCTCGAGGGTGCCGCCGAGCTTGAGGGTGGCTTCCTTGCTGCCATCGGTCACGCTCGCGTTGCCCAGGTGCTGGTATTGGCCGCCCACGAAAATGCGAATGTCGGTTCCCACCTCGTAGGCGAGGCTCCCGGTGCCGTAGAAGCCGAACAGGCAATCGCTGTGATGGATCGTCGTGCTCCGGAGCAACATCGTGTTCACGCCGGCGGGAACAGTCACGGTTTCGGTGTAGGACAGTTCGGTGTCGGCGATGACCGCGGCCACGCCGGCCCCCAATTCGAGCGAGAGCCGCTTGTAGATCGGCACCTCGGCATACGGGCCCAGCTTGAAGCCATAAACCAGCGACCGCACCCGTTCCGAGATGGAGGACGAGGCCGCCAGTTGGGTTGAACTGGACGACGTGGGCGACAGGTTCAGCAGCGGCCCGGGCCCGCTGTAGTTCCCCGAATACGGGGCCAGCGGCGGCGTGATGCCGTTGAGATTGTAGATGTCCGTCGTCTGGGTAACGCTGCCGTTCATGACCGAACCGCCGCTCAAATTGTAATCCATCGTGCCGAAGCCGACCTCGGCGCCAATGACCACGGAGCGGTTCTGAGAGAGGCGCAGCCGCGTGAGTTCACGGCCGTAAAGAATCTCGAAACCGGGCGTGGGCGTCTTGCTCAGTGAATCCGTGGTGCCGTCGCGCGGCGAGTTCTCGACGCGGTCGAAGTGGATTGTGTCGCCCACCACCTGGCTGGCGTTGGCATAACCCCAGTTCCAGGTTTTGCCGCCAGCGCCGCCGCTGATATCGGGATGGACGTAACCGTCGTCGTAGCTGCCGGCCACGCCGCCGGCCGGGGGGAGGTTCTTGATCTCCCCGGAGACGTCGAAGCCGAAGCGGGCACTGATCCGCACGCGGTTCTTGGACAGCGAAAGGTCGTCGAACTCAGTCTGGGCATGGGCGAGGGTGGCGGCGCCGAGGAGGCCGAGGGCGAGGCCGGCGTGCGACCGGATGTCAGGGTGTTTCATGGGCAACATCAGAGGCGGGGTTACGGATATTGGATCACGCGATAGAAGCGAATCGGACCGCGCGGCGTGGTCCGCGGCGCGCCGGTGTCATACCACTGGACGCGCCCGCTCGTTCCGGGCACCACCGGCAGCGACGTCAGCCAGCCGTTCGTCGAACTGAGGTCGTCGAGGTACTGGACATAGTAGTTGTAATTGGTCCGGGTGTAGAAATCGACCATCGGGTGCAGCGCGTCGTAGGCAAAATTCTCCACCCGGATGCGCACCGAGTAGAGGATGCTGAACGGCGGGTAATAAATCGTGGCGGCGGGCTCATATACCACCTGCGGCACGGTCGTGCGGTCGGCCACATAGAACTCGACGGTGAAATCCACCGTGGCTCCCGGCGCCACCGCACCGGTGGCGAGGAACACCCCGTTGTTGGTGTCATTGAACGTCGCGTTGGTGACCACGATCGGGTAGTTGAGCGAATCGTTGCCCAGACCGAGGACGACTACCCCGCCACCCACGAGGTTGGTGTTGTAGGGATTGACGAGCGTGAGCTTTTGCAGGAACAGGCCCAGTGCGGGATCCAGGGCGGGCGTGTTGGTCACCGGCAAAAGGACCGGCAGCAGGACGTTGTTCACCGGCTGGTTGGTGCCGGTGATATCCACGACGGCGATGGTGACGGGGGAATCCTCCAAGCCAAGCTGCGCGTTGAACGGCGACGCGCCGGGGAGCAGATCGAAGCCCACCTCGATGATGCGGTTGGTGGTGGCGGTGAACTGCCAGCCGGTCGGCAAGGCGAACGTGAGCCCGAGCAGACCCTGCGACAGCGCGCGGATGTCCGCACTCAACTGAACCGTGTTGGTTCCCACCACCTGGTTTGTCGGGGCGAGGACCGCGTTGGTGTTGGCGAGGTTGAGCGGCGAAGTGGCCACGGCGTTGGTGAGCACGGTGGGATCGAAAGCGAGCGTGAAAGCGACACTGTTTTCAGCGCCGAGGGCCACGAGTTGCACCGGAACCACGATCCGCCCGGCCGCGGGCGTTTCGTAACCGGCGAGGCGCAGCTTGCGGGAGGTCAGCGGCAGCACGGTGAGCGTGGCGGGGAGGCTGACCAGGCCGTTGTAACTGTTGGTGACCGACACGGTATAGACGCCGGTGTCATTGGTGGTCACCGACGTGAAATAAAGCCCGGCGGCAATCTGGTTGGCCAGGTTGGTGCCATTCATGAACCACTGGTAGGAAAACGGCGCGGTGCCGGCGACGCCGACCTGCAGCGAAACGGCGCTCCCTTCGTAAACGACCTGGCTGGGCGGCTGCTCGATGATGGAAACCAGGTTCGTCGGATCCAGCGGCAGCACGGTCAGCGTGGCCTGGCTGCTGACCACGCTGTTGAAGGCGTTGCTCACGGTCACCGTGTAAACGCCGGCGTCGTTGGTGGAGATGGCGGAGAAATAGAGGAGCGCGTTGGTGGCGCCGGCGACGTTGGTGGCGCCATTCGCCCACTGGTAGCTCAACGGCGGCGTCCCTTGGGCACCCACCAGCAACTGGGCGGCGGCGCCTTGATACAACACCTGACTGATCGGCTGCTGGGTGATGACCACCAGGTTCGAACTGCTCTGAGCCCAGCCGATGCCGGCCGACAGACCGGCACCGAGCAACAGGGCGAAAAATCGCTTCATATCGGTTCTTGGCGGACCCTCCGGCACGGTCGCGAAGCGCCGTGGCGCCGGAACACACCCGGTTGTTGTCTAACACCCCGTCCGGCAAGTCAACCAAACTTGCCCAAATCCTCGCCTAAGCACATGGCGACAAAAAAACCGGTGTCCTCCGCCCGGGCGGCGCTCGTTTTTCCGCGCGACCGCTCAAAATCCTCGCCTTAACCACCAAAAACCTCCCCAAGTGCCTTATTGCTAGACACTTCCTCCATCCCGCATTCTCTAGTGCGGGCCGTCAAAACGCGTTGCGGGCGGCCCCCTAACCACCGGGCCTCCCCAGAGCCTTGGCGGCGGTCGCCTGCGTCGGCAACGCCAACACGCTCCATACTTTCTGCATCCGTCGCAGCGCCGCCGCGTTGTGGCACAGCCGCAAACCCATCACGCAGTTGTTCCGGTTCATCCGCCCGGCCACATGGATCAGCAACAACCGAAACCGCTTCATCCGGGCCGTCCGCTCCTCCCCCTCCAAACACAATCCCTTGATCGCGCTGATGATATTATAGGTCAGCAGCGCGATCTTGAACCACGCCGAGTTGACCCCGAAACGCTGGCTGGGCACGTGGCCCCCGCCCAATTCATTCTTCACTTCGTCATGGGTGTGTTCCACCGTCCCCGCCTTCTCCCGATGCCAGGCCAGCAAGCGCCCCCCCTCCGTCCGCTCATTGGTGATGACCGCGTGAAAATGCCGGTCGCTCCCGTCCCCAAACAACACGCCCTGCGGTTTGAGCAAACGCAGTCCCACATACCGCAGCGGCTGGCTCTCCTGGCGCTCGTACTTGTCCCCAGGCACAAAGTCCACCTCCCCCCACTGCCGCAAGGTCCCGTCCGCTTCAGTGTCAAAAGTCTGCCAGTCCGCGTCGGCAATCCTGCGCAGCGCCTGGGCCAAAGGCTCGCTCATCACCGCACTGACCGCAAACCCAATCCGTCCGCCCGGTTCCTTGGCCCGGTCCGGATGCTTGAGCCAGTCCAGCAACCCGTGCTCGTGACAGGCCGAATCCCCCCGGAAATACCGCCGGGTCACGCTTTCCGGCAGGGCCGCAAAGGCCAGCTTGGCGCACGTCAACGGGTCCTGCTTGGCCGGCACATTGCCGTCCCGAAACTCATCGGCCAGCACCAAATCGGCTTCCGCCCACACCGCCACCATCGGCTGGTAGCCCCGGCCCTCCTCGTAATGGGAGCAGGCCGCCTGCTTGTGGCTCTCAATGATCGTCGCGTCCTGGTCCACGGTGGCGATCCGCTGCGCCTGCCCCTGTTGCTCGTAACGCTTGGCAATCCGCCGCACCAGCCCGCGCTGCACTTCCTGCAACGCCGCCACCGGCTGGCTCGAAGGAAAAATGAAGCTCCTCTGCGCTTCCCGGGGCGGCCGCAACGCCTCCAGTTCCGGGTCGTGGAAACGTTCCAGAAACCCCCGCACCGCCGTCGCTTTGGGCGGGCGATAGCCCAAGCCCCGCTCCAGACAGTCGTCCCCGGCCAGCAGGTGCAGGTCTTCGGGGCATTCCCCGCCCAGGGCCTGGAGCAAACAGATCGCTTCGGTGAACTGGGCTTCGGAAAAGCCGCGCCGGCGTTGGCGCAGGGAGAGATGGGCGGCGATCAGCTCGGGCACGCCCAGGGCCCGGTAAGCGCGGGAGACGCTCAGCAGACCGGCGTGGGGACTGGTGGCCTCCCGTAACGGCCGCGGGTCCAAGACGAAGGGCGTCTTGTGCAGCAAGGGCA
>Ga0187850_10000162_pt1 | contig 90653 bp, 80 predicted proteins | sample June2016WEW_4_15_FD_132436 | JGI IMG/M metagenome (GOLD analysis project Ga0187850, IMG submission 132436) | Peatland microbial communities from SPRUCE experiment site at the Marcell Experimental Forest, Minnesota, USA - June2016WEW_4_150 | ecosystem: Environmental > Terrestrial > Soil >...
AAAGGTGGATTCCTCGGCCCCATGTTCTGCATCCGTACCCGGACGTGCGCTTTGACGCCAGCCATCCAAGGTAGGAGCCGTATGCGGTAATTCCGCTCGTACGGATCTGTGCGGGGGGCGGCCAGCGATGGCCGTCCCTACCGCGACCTGAGCCGTCCCCAGTGCGGACGGCCTAGGCAGTCCCTCGGTTGCGGAGTGGTGCGAGGGGCAACCGGGAGGGCAACCGGGGACAGCCTGAGCCGTCCCCACTGCGGACGGCCTGGGCAGTCCCTCGGTTGGGGGCGCCCCGGAAGGGCAATTCTTAAAATCTTAGTTGACAGGCGCCCGGATCTGCGGTACAAAGGAATTGAGGCAAGTCTTAAGGAATTAAGAATTGCCGGGGGCCAGGATGCCAAGAAAACCGTCGCTGACTTTGACCGAGGCTGAGCTTCCCATCATGGAGGCGCTCTGGGAGAAGCGCTCGGCGACTGTCAACGAGGTGGCCGAGGGCCTCTCCAAGGACAAGCCGGTGGCTTACAACACCGTGCTGACGTTGTTGCGAATTTTGGAACGAAAAGGCTACGTGCGGCATACCAAAGATGGGCGCGCATTCGTCTATCAACCTGTGGTGGATCGCGGGCAGGCCAGCCGGAGCGCCGTTCGGCAGCTCCTGAGCCGCTTCTTTCACGACTCGCCGGAGTTGCTGGTGCTGAACCTGCTCGAGGACGAGGCCATCGACGAGCGCGAGCTGGAGCGGTTAAAGCGGATGACGGGCACGGAGTGAGGGGAAAGGGATGACAGACTGGATCGCGGCGGCGGCGCTGGGACCGCTGCTGAACGGAATCGTAATCGGAGTGGGCCTGGCGGCGGCGGTGTGGCTTCTGCTACGCCTGGCGCCGCGCTCCAACGTGACCACGCGCTACGCGGTGTGGTGGGCGACGCTGGCCGCGATCGTGGGCCTGCCGGCGCTGATGGTGGAGGCTCCGGTCGGGAAGGGAACCGGCGACGCCGTTGGGGCGCTCCTGACCCTGCCCGCTCCCGGTGGATGGGTCTTGTGGGCCCTGGGAGCCTGGCTGGCCGTCAGTGCGGCGATGCTGGTCCGGCTGGCCTGGGGCTACCGCTCGATGCGGAGGCTGAAACGCCGCGCGCAGCCGCTCCCACTCGATCCTTCGTTGAACGCCGGGCAGCGCCGGGTTCGACTGTGCGCGTCCGGGGAGATCGGCGTTCCGATGGCCGCCGGCCTGTTCAACCCGGTAATCCTGATTCCGGAATCTCTGCCCAGCCAATTGTCCCAGGAGGAGCTGCGGCAGGTGCTGGTACACGAGCTGGCGCACATCCGGCGCTGGGACGATTGGACCAACCTGGCGCAGAAGATCGCGGAGGCCGTGTTCTTCTTCCATCCGGCGGTGTTGTGGATTGCGCGGCGGCTGGACCTGGAGCGTGAGATCGCCTGCGACGACTGGGTGGTCTCGATGACGGGTGCGGCGCGTCCGTACGCGGCTTGCCTGACCAGGCTCGTGGCGCTCGGCGCCTTTTCGCGCGGCCCGCGCCTGGCGCCCGGCGCGGTGGCACGGAAGAGGCAGGTATCACACCGGATCGAGTCGCTGGTGCGCCGCCAGCGCTCAGGAAGCACCCGGTTTTCGAAGATCGGCATGCTGGCGGGATCGGGCGCGCTGGCGATGATGACGCTCCTGGCGGTGCACGCCGCACCGATTGCCGTGGCGGAGCCGTCCATCGCGGCGCTTCCGAGCCGAGCCAAGCCCATTCCGGTGGTCCAAGCCGCCTATGCCAAACCGGCCGTGAGGCCGCCGGCGGCGAGACCCGTGGCGCGGGCGCGCCAGGAGACGGCGCGCTCGATGGTGGTCCAGCAGTGGACCTACGTGGTTTATTTCGAAGGAGGAGAGCAGGTCCGGTGGGTGACCATCCTGTGGATGCGCCCGGCGGCGGTACGCACGTCTCCGGGCCGGACCTGACAGAGGAGAGACAAGATGACGATGCTAAAGAATCGCAAGACCGTGGCGGCGCTGGCGTTGGCCGCGGGTCTGCTGCTGGGAACCTGGATCAATTCCGGCGTCAAAGCCGCGAGCGCGGCCGCCAGCCCGGCGCCGGATGCGGCACAACTGACCGTTCCGAACCCGGTGCAGCTTTCCACCGCGTTCACGCAACTTGCCAAGCAGCTTGAGCCTTCGGTGGTGCAGGTGACAAGCACCGTGGAGCAAAAGCAGGTTCGCTCGCGAGGCCGGGCCACACCTCAGCCCTTCGGCGAGGACGGGCCGGACCTGTTCCGCCGCTTCTTTGGCGACAATCCGTTCGGCGACCTGCCGCAGCAACCGCGGCGCGCCGAGGGCACCGGCTCGGGCTTCATCGTGGACAGGAACGGCTACATCCTGACCAACAACCACGTGGTGGACGGCGCCACCCGGGTGCGGGTGCAGTTGCACGGGAACGACACCGAATACACCGCCAAGGTGATTGGCACGGACCCCGAGCTGGATCTGGCGGTGCTGAAGATCGAGGCCGGCCGGCCGCTCGCCCCGGTCCGGATCGGTAATTCCGACGGCGTGCAGGTGGGCGACTGGGCCGTGGCGATCGGTTCGCCGTTCGGCCTGGAGGCCACGGTGACCGCGGGCATCATCAGCGCCAAAGGCCGCGCCATCGGGGACTACCAACTGCAGCGCTTCCTCCAGACCGACGCGGCCATCAACCCCGGCAACAGCGGCGGCCCACTGCTGAACATCAACGGGGAGGTGATCGGGGTCAACACCATGATTGCGACCAACAGCGGCGCCTATCAGGGCGTCGGCTTCGCGCTGCCCATCAACCTGGCGGTCAACTCCTACAACCAGATCGTCAAGACCGGCAAGGTGTCGCGGGGCGCCATCGGAATCCAGTTCGAGCGCAACCAGAAGCCGGAGTTGCTGAAAGCCTATGGCGGCGGGGCAGCCGGGGTCTTCGTCACGCGGGTAACGCCGCACACTCCCGCCGAGCGCGCGGGCGTCCGCGAGGGTGACATCATCACGGGGTTCAATGGAAAGCCGGTGAAGGATGGCGACGACTTGGTGAGTATGGTCTCGCAGACCCCGGTCGGCAAGCAGGTGCCGCTGGCGGTGCTGCGCGACGGCAAAACGGTGGACCTCACCATCACCATCGGCGACCGCGCCGAGATCGTGGCTGGCGACTCGGGCTCCGGCCGGCCGGGTTCGGAGGAGCGCGGGGGAGAGGAAGGCACGCCGGTGAAGTTGGGCCTGTCGGTTCGCAACCTGGGTGCCGGCGAGCGCGACTCGATGAACTTCCAGGAGAAGGGCGGGGTATTGGTGACCAGTGTCGAGGATGGCTCGTTCGCCGACGACATCGGCATGCGCGAAGGCGACATTATTGTGGTCATGAATCGGCAACTGGTGGCTTCCGCCGCCGACCTGAAGCGCATCGCCGCCGAACTCAAGCCCGGCGATGCGGTGGCTTTGAAGGTGATGCGGAACGCTGCGGGCCCCGGGGCACGCCGGTCGGCGAGCGACTGGCAGACCTTCTTCGCCGCCGGGACACTGCCTCGCAATTGAGAGGCGCCTGCTCAGGCCTCGTCCGGCCCCAGCCAGCCCTTGCTGCTCTCGAGGAACTCGGCACCGGCTTGCTGGCGGCCGGCCGGGTCTATGCCGGTCCATACCAGGCGGGCCTTGACCAGCACCAGGTCGTCGAAGGGCGCCGCCAGGTGAATCAGGAAGTGGTGCTCGGCGCCCTGGACCAGGGGCGTATCGGCGGAAAAGCACATGCCGCCATAAGAAAGGTTGGCGAGGGAGCAGGGACGTGCGCGAAGGTCCGGCTGCCGTATGTCGATCGCGGCTGCCCTGGCGGTCACCATCCCGGCTGGAAAGCGGCAGTGCCGCCGTTGGTCGGTGCGGGCCTGCATGGGCTGCGGAACGGCCCTTACTGTGACTACCATGAATTCGGTCTTAGTTGCGAGCACCGATCAAGACCTCCTGCATTGATGAGGGTACCGGGAAATTCAGAACCCGCAAAGGGGTGGATTTGACTCCCCAGTTCCCACCCCGGAGGGGCTCGCCCCACCCTGGGGTCAAGAGGCGTTCCTGCAGGGAGCGTCGTCGTCCAGGTACTGCTGGGCATACAGGGCCGTGCCCAGCCGGTCCTGGAGACCCAGCTTCGAGTGCAGCCCGCGGATGTGCCAGCGCACGGTTTCGTGGCTGATGGAGAGTTTTTCGGCGATGGCCCGGTTCTTGTAGCCTCTGGCGATCAGCTTCAAAATGTCCTTCTCCCGCGGGGTGAGTTTGGGAGACCGGTTGGCGAACAGCAGTTGCTGAAGCACCCGGGTCAGCAGGCGCCGTTCGATCCACATCTCGCCGCGGGCCAGCGCGCGGGCCGCCTTCTTCAGAATGGCCGGCGAGGCGCCCTCGGTGACGAAGCCCATGCAACCCATGCGCACCAGGTTCTGCACGACGCGATCGTCCTTGGCCGCGGCGTAGACCAGTACCTGAATGGAGCGGCCAAAATCGACCATGTTGGCAAACTCGGCCGGATCGAGCCGTTCCAGGAGCGCTTGGTCGGCGATTACCACGCAGGGCGCCATCCGCTGACAATGCAGCAGCAACTGGTCTGGGGATTCATAGCCCTCCACCAGGATGAAACCGTCCTTTTGCGAGAAGCAGCGCCGCAGGCCTTTCCAATTCCACAGCTTGGGATTGGCGACCACCACCGGAGTGAGGACCGGGCGCTGAGCCAGACCAATGCTCTCGGGCGGGTGAGCGATCTGAATGGGTAAATCGGCGTTCAGCATGGCACTTGCAAGCTCCACCCCGGGCCTACGCCGCGACCGCGAGCACGGTCCAATTCCGTCACCCCCTCCGGAGGGGTACAAACTCCTTCCAGTAGTATAGTACCGGTAGTGACGGGATCGAATCGTCGGAAGCGGACATTATTATGTGCCAACCAGGGGCAGTACTAGCCCGGCTGTGACTACTGTATGGACCCCCAACTCGCTGGTCCGGGCTGTCCGAGTCCCCGATTCGCACCCGTGAGTCCGATTGCTACACATCGCCATAGGGCAGGGTTCCGGAAAACCGGATTTCCGGGGGCACGTTAACGTTGTAAGTGGGCGAAAAACCGGGTATTCTTGAAATTAAGCCGTCGCGCACCGAGCTGGCATCGAACGTGCTAGCGAAAACGTTGGGAAGGTGTACTGCATGGGGTGTGTTGTGGGTAGAGGTTAGCCTATGAGTGGACTCAGGTTCCAGCTCCTGAACGCGCTGCTGATGATCCTCACGGTAGCCGCGGTGATCTCCGCCCTGATCAACTTCCAGCAGCAGAGCAGATTCCGGCTCCCCGACGACGGAGTTCTCTGGTCCGAGCGCGCAAGCGGGGTTGCGGCCCTGCACGTGGTCTCCGGCGGCCCGGCGGCCAACGTCGGTCTGCGTACCAGCGACGTGGTCCTGAAGATCGCCGGCGTGCCGATTGAGAAGGCCACCGACGTCGCCAGCGTGCTGCTGAGACTGGGCGCCTGGAGCAAAGCCACCTACCAGGTGCGCCGGGCCGGCGTGGATTTCGAGACCACATTGATTGTCGGCCAGGCGCCCCGCGACTTCCCCGCCTTGTATTACCAGTACCTGGTTGGCCTCGCCTACCTGGGAATCGGCCTGTTCGTGCTGTTCCGCCGGGGGCACGCGCCCATGGCGCTGCATTTCTATGTGCTGTGCATGGCGTCGTTTGTGCTGTTCACGTTCCACTACACGGGAAAGCTCAACAACTTCGACAAGGTGATGTACTTCGGGAATGTGCTGGCGGGGCTGTTTGCACCCACGGTATTCCTGCATTTCTGCCTGGCGTTTCCCGAGCGTGGGAGTTCCTTCCGCCGCCGTCTTTTGATCGGTCTGGTGTACCTGCCGGCGGTCCTGCTGCTGGCGGTGTTCCTGGGGGTGACTTCGGGGCGGGTGCTGATCTCCATTCCCGCGGTAGAGCTGAATTGGCTGCTGGACCGGGTGTGGCTGGGCTTCCTGACGGGGATGTACCTGCTGGGCGGTTTTCTGCTGAGCCGGGCCTGCCGCCGCGCCGAGGATCCGATCGTGCGCAACCAGGTCAAGTGGCTGCGCAACGGGGCGGTGTTCGGGATCGTACCGTTCGCGATCTTCTACGTGGCTCCCTACCTGCTCGGCGTGTTGCCCTCGACGATGATGGATCTGGCAGTGCTTTCGCTGCTGCTGGTGCCGGTGGCCTGGTCCTACGCCATCTTGCGCTACCGTCTGATGGACGTCGACATCATCTTCCAGCAGGGTTACGTGTACACGCTGGCGACCATCTGCGTGCTCAGCGTGTTCTACGGCCTGATCTTCTCGCTGGGCAAGTTCGGGGACCTCGGGCCGACCGCGGCGGGAGTGCTGATCCTGATCGCGGCGTTCATCTTCCAGCCCATCCGGAACTGGATTCGGGAGCTGCTCGACCGCTATGTCTTCTACAAGGACCGCTACGACTACCGGCTGACGCTGATCGAGTTTGCGCGCGACCTGAGCTCGGAGCCCGACCTGGACGCCATGCTGCGGTCGGCCGCGGACCGGCTCATCCGAACGCTGTCCATCTCGCGGCTGGCGTTCTTCCTGAGCGACGAAAGCGAAACCCGGTTCGAATTGAGCGCGGCCTTTGGCGCCGACCTGCGGCCCGCCCACCGCGGCGAAACGGCGTTGGATCTGAGTTTCCTGACGCCAGAGGCGCCCACCCCGTATTACTTCTTCGAGCGGACGCGGCGCCCGCTGGACGCGCTGGCGAAGAACTGGCCGCCATCGGTGCGGCAGGCCATCGCGGAGCTGGACCTGACCTACTACCTGCCGTGTAGCGTGCGCGGCCGCACCATCGCCTACCTGGGCATCAGCCGCAACGACAAGGGGGACTTCCTCACCAGCGACGACATCGAGCTGCTGGTGACCGTCTCGGGCTACGTCGGCATCGCCATCGAGAACGCCCGGCTGTACCGCTCGCTGGAGCGGAAGATGGAAGCCTACGAGCGGCTGAAGGAGTACAGCGAGAATATCGTCGAGTCGATCAACGTCGGCATCCTGGCGGTGGATCTGGAAGACCGGGTGGAGAGCTGGAACTCGCAGATCGAGCAACTCACCGGGATTGCCCGGGACCAGGCCGTGGGGCGGCCACTCGAAGAGCTGTTCCCGCCCGACCTGGTGGAGCAGTTCACTTCGACCCGCGGGCAGGAGGGCATCCACCATATCTATCGGTTTGAGCTGCGGCCGGGCCCGGTTTCCAAGGTGATCGAAATGCCGCGGCCCGACAACGGGGGCGGCGGCGGAGAGGCGTCCGCGCCGGAGCCCGCGCCGCACCAGACCATCGTGAACATCGCGGTGGCGCCGCTGGTCTCCAAAGACCTCAAGCAGATCGGCCGGCTGATCATTCTCGACGACATCACCGAGCGCGACGAGCTCGAGCGGCGGCTGGTCCAGGCCGACAGGCTCAGCTCCATCGGGCTTCTGGCCGCCGGCGTGGCGCATGAGGTCAACACGCCGCTGGCCGTGATTTCCACCTACGCGCAGATGCTCGCCAAGCAGGTCTCGGGCGACGATCCCAAGACCCGTCTGCTGGAGAAGATCGCCAAGCAGACCTTCCGCGCCAGCGAAATCGTCAATTCGCTGCTTAGTTTTTCACGCACCTCACCAACGACGTTCGATGAACTCAACCTGAACCGCGTCATTCAGGAGAGCCTGGTCCTGATCGAGCACCAGATGGAAAAGGCTGGAATCAGGGTACAATTGGACCTGGAAGAGCACATTCCATTGATTAAAGGCAATTCCGGAAAGCTCCAGCAGGTCTTCTTGAACCTGTTCCTGAATGCGCGGGATGCGATGGGGGCCGGCGGCTCCTTGACTGTGCGGACCCGCCACTGCGGAGATACCGTCGGCATCGACGTGATCGATACCGGCCATGGTATCGAACCGGAGAACCTCAATCGCATCTTCGACCCGTTCTTTACGACCAAAAGCGGTCGCAAGGGAACCGGGCTGGGACTCTCGGTCACCTACGGCATCGTGCGCGAGCACAACGGGGTGATCGAGGTCGACAGCCAGCCCGGGGAAGGGACGCGGTTCCACCTGGAGTTCCCGTTGGCGAGGAAAGCAGTGCATGCCTGAAACCGAAGGTCCCGCCTCTGTTGTCCCGAAAGGGAAGATCCTGGTTGTAGACGACGAAACCGACATCCTCGAGAGTCTGGAGGCCCTTCTGAGCACGGAGGGTTATGCCGTGGACCTGGCTCAGAACGGCGGAGAAGGCTTGCGGGCGGTGCAGGCTCGGGACTACGACCTGGTGCTGCTGGACCTGATGATGCCGGATCGCTCGGGGATGGAGGTGCTGCGCGAGGTGCGGGAGCGCGACTCCCAGCTTCCCATCTTCTTGATCACTGCCTACGGCTCGACCCAGGTGGCGGTGGATGCGCTCAAGGCCGGCGCCACCGACTACTTCCAGAAGCCCTGGGAAAACGACAAGCTGCTGCTGGAGATCGAACGGATCATCGCCAGACACCGGCTGGAGTGGGAGAACACCCAGCTCAAGCGCACCCTCAAGCAGCGTTACAGTTTCCCCAACATCGTCGGCCGCAGCGAACGCATGGTGCGCATCCTGGACCTGGTGACGCAGGTGGCGCCCAGCCGCTCCACCATCCTGATCACGGGCGAAACCGGCACCGGGAAGGAGTTGATCGCCAAGGCCATCCACGCCAACTCCCCGCGCGCCGAACAGATGTTCATCCCCGTCAACAGCGGCTCGCTTCCGCCCGAACTGCTGGAATCGACCTTGTTCGGCCACGTGAAAGGCTCCTTCACCGGCGCCATCTCTCCCCACAAGGGCTACTTCGAGACCGCCAACCGCGGCACCATTTTCTTCGACGAGGTGGGCACCATCGGCATGGAGACTCAGGCCAAGCTGCTGCGCGTGATCCAGGAAAAGGAGTTCATGCCGCTGGGCTCGACCGAGGTGATGCGCGTGGACGTGCGCATCGTGGCCGCCACCAACGCCGATCTGCACAAACTGGTCGAGGAAGGGAGGTTCCGCGAGGATCTCTACTATCGCCTGAACGTCATCCCCATCACCCTGCCGCCGCTGCGCCAGCGCCGGGAAGACATCCCGTTGCTGGTCGAGCATTTCTTCAACAAGTACTGCCAGGAGAACGAGAAGTTCCTGGACGGCAACGGGCGTAGCGTACTGCGCTTCGAGCCCGACGCCATGCAGGTCCTCAAGGAGCATGCCTGGCCGGGCAACGTCCGGGAACTGGAGAACGTGGTGGAGCGCGCCGTGGTGCTGGCCAGCCAGTCCACGGTGACCGTCGATGTCCTGCCCGAGTATCTGCTGCACGCCGCGGGGATCCGGCTGCGAAGGGATGAGGGTGGAGGGTTGCCCGCCGATGCCTCGCTGTTCGAGATCGTAGCCGACTACGAGCGCGACGTGATCGTGAAACGCCTGGAGGCCGCCAACTGGAGCCAGACCGATGCCGCCGAGGGCCTGCGGGTGCCGCTGTCAACCCTGAATCAGAAGATCAAACGCTTGAATATCGAGATCCGGCGCAAGTCCGACTTGGCCAAAGGGGAGAAAGGGGGGCGACTACCCTCATTTGAGGGGGTAGAATAACCTTCGGTGGGGCATTGACACCCGCCCTCCCAAACTGCTACAGTTCCAGCTTCGTACTGTTCTCAGGTAGTGCCGAAGTGATTCTGCGGGTGGAGTGCCTGCGCGTACGGCCCGCACCGATATAGCGAGAAGACTCCATGAAGCAGCAGTACTTCATTCTCGTGCTTGCCCATTCTCTCCACGGCAAGCTACGCAGAGTGCAGATTCCTCAACGCGTCATCTACGTGATCCTGGCGCTCGCCGCCGTCGGAGTGTTCACCGTACTGGGCGCCGTCACTTCCTACGCACGGATGGCCTGGAAGGTTGCCAATTACAATTCTCTGCGACAGGAGATCACCTCGCTGAGGGCGCGCTACCAGAAGCTGCAGAGCGAAACCAAACAGACCAACGACCAGCTCGCCAACCTGCAATTGTTCGCCAGCGAGATCTCGATGGCGTACGGATTGAAGCAAAAACTGGAGGGGCCGGCGGATATCTCCTCGGAGGGCCGCCTGATTCCGACGATCCAGCAGTCGATCCAGGAATACGACCTCCTGCGTACCGCCAACATCACCAGTTACTACCATCGCTATTCCCGCCCCTGGCTAATCAACACTCGTCCCAGCATCTGGCCGGTGGACGGCCGCCTGCAAGGAGCCTTCGGCCGGCGCACAGACCCGTTCTCGGGCGAAGGCGCGATTCACACGGGAGTAGACATCACCGCGCCCATCGGAACTCCGGTCCGCGCGGCGGCCGACGGGGTGGTGGTGCATGCGCAAGTGATGAGCGGATACGGCCGGCTGGTGGTGATCGACCACGGCAACGAGTACCAGACCTACTACGCTCACCTCTCCAGCTTCGAGGTCATCCCGGGACAGGAGATCCGCCAGGGCGAGGTCATCGGCGCCGTGGGCGCCTCGGGCCGCGTTACCGCCCCGCACCTGCACTACGAAGTCCGCCGCCACGGCAGCCCCGAGAACCCCGCCCGCTACCTGGGCTCGACGCGAATCGCGCAAGCCGCCAAGCGGGACTTTCCGTTCTGAAGCGAACTGGGACTGCCGGCTGTCGAGCGTCAGCCTTCTCTATGCTAGGATGCTGAGTGATGGCCGCTGGGCAGGGGTGGACGCGGCGGGCGATTCTGTCTTCTTGGGCCGCGCTCACGGCTCGTGCGGCCTCGCCGGAAAAGAGCCGGGCGTTTCCGTCCGAGCGCGTGCGCTTCGCGGATCGCGCCACCGAGTTCCTGGTCTTGCGTCTGACGGATCCTTCCCACTCCTGCTTTCTGCCTGCCTGCTACGGACGCGCGGTGTCGCGGCACAGCGCCTTTCTGTTGTACTGGAGCGATCGCACGGGGTCGCCCCAGGGCTTCCGCATGGACCTGAAGACCGGGGAGTCCCAGCAGGTGACGGCGGCGCACGATTTGGACGGCTCGTCGCTGGCGCTGCTTCCGGATGACCGCGGCTTCTGCTACTTCGATGGCCCGTCGCTGCGCTTGGTTACGCTCTCCAACCTGCGGGAGAGAGAGGTCTACCGTGTCCCGGACGGCTCGACCAGGGGGCCGGGATTCAGTGTCGCCCCGGACGGCTCGCGCGGCTTGCTGGTCGAGATCCGGGATGGCATGTCGCAGCTCCGCCAGGTCGGTCTCCCGCGCGGCGGGGCGAAGACGCTGCGTGGCTCCTCCGTCCCGCTGGCGCATCCGCTGGCCAGCCCTCAGGGCGACGCGATCCTGTACCGCGAAGGCGCGGATTCCTTGACCGTGATCCGCCAGGATGGCCGCGAGGGCCGCAGCCTCGCGCTCGCGCCCGGCAAGACGGGGCCGGCTTTTTGGTCGCCGGACGGCCGGACGGTGCTGTACCTGAACCTCCCGGCGGAGCCCGGAAAGCTCAACTCGATTCGCGAGTCGGATGCGTGGGAGAACACCGACCGGCTGGTTTCTCCGACCAGTCAGTTCGTGAGCTTCTCGCCGAACTCGGATGCCTCGGTGTTTGCCGGCGCCAGCGCCAGCCGCGCGTCGCCTTACGTGCTGATTCTGCTGCGACGCACCCGCCGCGAGCTCAGCATCTGCGAGCACCTCGCAAACGATCCGGCGCGCGTGGGACCGCGGTTTTCGCCGGACAGCCGGCAGATCTTCTTCCAAAGCGACCGGTACGGTAAGCCGGCGATCTACTGCGTGCCGGTGGAGCGGCTGGTCGAGCCGACCTCCGGCGTGTAGCGGCTGGGCGACGCGCCAGTGGTATCGGTGCACTGGTAAACTGGGGATGCCCATGAAAGCAGCGCCATTTCTTCTGCTTGCGCTTCTGGCCGTTCCCGCACGGCCCGCGACCAAACTGCTGGTCACCGTGGTCGAACAGAAATCCGGGAGACCGGTCACCGATCTGAAAGCGGCGGATTTCACGGTTCTGGACGACCGCACGCCCCGGCGCGTGGAGGCGGCGGAATTCTCGGCGGGGCTCATGGACGTCATGCTGCTGCTCGACACGAGCCTGGTCGGCGGGAGGGTGCAGCCTCTGGCCGCCGATCTGATCCAACAGCTCGAGCCCAAGGAGCAGATGGCGATCGTGTCGTTCCACTCCTCGGCCGATCTGATCCAGGACTTCACTTCGAGCCGGGAACTGCTCGGGCGCGCCGTGGCGGGGGTGAAGTACGGCAACAGCCCGTGCGTGCTCGACGCCCTTTACGCGGCCATTGACGGCGGATTCCAGGGCAGCAGCTTCCGGCGGATCGCGCTGCTGCTGACCACCGGGGTCGAGGGGCCCAGTCGCGTGTCCGAGCGCGAGGTGATCCGCCTGGCCCGGCGCAACGGAGTGTCCATTTACCCCGTGTACGTGGTGGGGGCGGAGCGGTCGATGCTCGAGAACCTGGCGCGGCAGACGGGCGGCGCTTCGTTCAACCTGCGGGACATGCACAAGACCCTGAATGACCCGGGGGCTAAGCGCATCTTCGAAGTGCTGCGGTCGCACTACACACTGACGCTCGGCGGGAACCTCTCGCTGGGCGAGAAGCTGAAAGTCGAAGTTGCGCGGCCCATGAAGCTGCTGGTGTCGGCTCTGCCTCTGGAATGACGCGGATCAGCGCGCGGTCTGCACCTTGGGTGTCGCCAGGTACCCGGAGATCTCGTCCTTCCCTACTTGGTTGACCACCAGTTCGTAGGGCTGGTTGGACTTGGAGAAGACGTAGAACTGGAGCGGCTCGTTCACGCCCTTGTCCTTCTTCTCCACCGGCTTCTTATCGTCCGCAATCACATCCAGCGAGTACTTGCTCTTGTTCGGTTCGGCCTTCTTCAGCACGATCGCAATGTCGCCGACCTTCTGCGGAGCCTTGGTTTTCCTGAGGTGCTCGAACTTGAAGTAGTTGCGATCGCCTCGGGCGACGAGCGCGTTCAATTCCTTGCCGTTGGTGGCGATGAGCCCGCTCATCTCGCCCATATCGCCCCGCACGTGCTTCAATTCGGAGATGGTCTTGTCCAACTCGGCCTTGGTGGCGCTGAGGTCGGATTTGACGCCGCCCACATCGGTCTTGACTTCACCGATCTTGGTGGCTGCGTCGGTGGTGGCCTCTTTGACCTCGGAGATCTGGCTGGCCACTTGCGCGGATTGCCGTTTCTGTTCCTCGGCGAGCTGCGCGGTCAGGACCTCGGCCCTCTTGAGGAGCTCGGTCTTGGCTTGGCCGACGGCCATCGCGGCCTGCCGCTTGGCGGCTTCTATTTCCTCTTTCATGCTTTCAAGGTTGCGGCGGCTGGTGGCCGTGGTGACCGAGGAGCTCTCGCGCAGGGTCGCGAGGTCCTTCTGGACCGACTTCTCGAGGTTCGCGAGATCGGTCTGCACGCGGTCCACCAGTACGAACATATAGACAGTGGCAGCCAGCAGGGCGATGACGGCGCCAAACAGCACCGCGGTACTCAGGCTCAGACCCGAGCCGCTGGAGGGAGGGTTTTCAAGATCACTCACGGCAAGCATGCTCCTTTTCTGGGGTTCCTCTGCATTCTAACACTTAGGAGCGACCGGAGTGCGGCGGCCCGCTCTTCAGCGCCGGGCGCGCAAAATCCAGGTACTCCTGTTTCGAGACTCCGGGCTCGAAGCAGCGCCGGCAGCGCGCCTCGTACACTCCCGCCGCGCCCACCACGATCAGCTCGTCGGATGCCACCAGGCGTTGCGTGTGCTTGGCGGGATTGCCGCAGCGCATGCAGATCGCCAGCGTCTTGGTGATCGCCTCGGCCAGGCACAGTAACTCCGGCAGCGGGGAAAACGGCCGGCCCATGTAGTCGGTGTCCAATCCGGAAACGACCACCTGCTTGCCGCTGTCGGCCAGCCGGGTGACCACGTCGACCAGGCCGCTGCCCAGGAAGTTGGCCTCGTCGATTCCAATCACCTCAGTGCGCCAGTCCAGCTTGGCCAGGATGTCGGCGGCATTTTGGACCACCTCCGACTTCATCCGAATGTCGCCGTGGGAGACGATTTCGTCGGGCGAGTAGCGGTCGTCCAGAGCCGGCTTGAACACCTGAACGCGCTTGCGGGCGATCATGGCACGGCGCAGGCGCCGGATCAGCTCCTCGCTCTTGCCCGAGAACATCGGGCCGCAGATGACTTCTATCCAGCCGAGACTGCCAGTGACGAGGTCCATCGTGAATATGATACCGTGGGGCCGCCTGGCCGGCCTCACCCTTCCATCCACCGCCCTGCCGGTCACCGGAGCCGGGAGACTCCGAAGCTCCGGCCATCCCCCGCAAAACGCTAAAACCATCCGCATCCTGGCCGATGAGGTCAATGTGAGCCAGTTCTTCGAGAACGCCCGGAGCATCTTTGAGGCGGCGGAATCGGCGTCGCGCGCTGGACAGGTCCCCTCGGACCTTACCATCCTGATCGGTGCGGAGGGTGGCATTCAAATGGTCGCGGACTCCGACTGGCCGCTGGAGCGCCTACTCGCCCATCGCGGTGCGCAGATGGCGTACCGGGTGGGCGAGCGGGGCGGAAAAGTGCGGTTGGAGGGGCGTTCGGGCTCGCACACCTGCCGGCTGGAAACAGCCCATCGCGAGCGCGAGGCGCTGTGGGGGCCGGTGTTCGGCGCGTGACCGGCCGCGAGCCCCGGAGGCAAACCCGGCAGCGATAGGGCCGAGGAACGCGCTACGTCAGGCCCGCCTCGCGCAGGAATTTCGCCGACTCTTCCGGCGGAGTGGGGTTGATGTAGAAGCCGGTCCCCCATTCGAATCCGGCCACCTTGGTGAGCTTGGGAATCAATTCCATGTGCCAGTGGTAGTAAGGCAGCCCGTGCTCCTGCAAGGGCGCGGTGTGGATCATGACGTTGTAAGCCGGCCGTTCGAGCACCTTGTCGATTTCCCGCACCAGCACCGGCATCACCCAGCCCAGGTTGTGGAAGGTGGGCACATCGGAATCCTCGAAGTTCGAGAAGTGCCGCCGCGGTAGCACCCAGATCTCGAAAGGAAACCGCGCCGCGTACGGGCAGACGGCCAGGAAATGCTCGGTCTCCAGCACGACGCGGCTGCCGGTGTTTATTTCCTGCCGCAGGATATCGCAGAAAATACAGCGCTCCTTGAGGTCGTAGTAGCGCTTGGCGCCCTCCAGTTCCTCCTGCACCCGGCGCGGCATCACCGGAAGCGCGATGAGTTGCGAATGGCTGTGCTCGAGGGTGGCGCCGGCGGCCTCGCCGTGATTCTTGAAGGCCAGGATGTAACGCATCCGAAGGTCCTTTTTGAGGTCGAGGAAGCGGTCGCGGATGGCCCAGAAGATGTCCTCGGCGCGTTTTTCGGACATTTCGCCGAGCGTGACGTTGTGCTCGGGGGCCTCGATGATGACCTCGTGGGCGCCGATGCCGTTCATTTTGTCGTAGAGCCCTTCGCCCTGGCGGTCGAAATCGCCTTCCACGCGCAGGGCGGGGAATTTGTTGGGCACCACGCGCAGGGTCCAGCCGGGCTCGTTGAGCCCGCCGCTCTGGCGATACGCCAGCACCTCCGGAGGCGTCTTCTGCTCATTGCCGGGGCAGAAAGGGCAGAACCGGTCGCCTTTGGGGATCACCTGCTGGCGGGAGAAATCGGCGGGGCGGCGGCTGCGATCGGTGGCGATGATGACCCATCGGCCGGTGACCGGGTCTTTTCGAAACTCAGGCAAAGGAGCGTCCTCCGGAGAACCGACAATTATAGCGTCTGCAGCGCCGCGAAGGCATCCGCCGAGTGGCTGATGGCGGGCGGCTCGGTGAAAACGATGCTCACCAGATCGAAACGGACATGCTCCCAGGGGATGTCGGCGCGGCGGGCGTAGTCGCGGCCGGCGCGGAGGAGAGCGGCGCGCTTCTCCCGGTCCACATTGCGGTCCGGGGCGCCGTATTCGTCCTTGCTTCGGGACTTGACCTCGACGAAGACCAGCGTGTCGCGCTGCCAGGCGACCAGGTCGATCTCGCCCCCTCCGGAGGGCGGCCGGTAGTTGCGCGCCACCACGGTGAAGCCGCGGCGCTCGAGGTAGCGGTGAGCCAGGTCCTCCCCGCGACGCCCGGCAGCCTGGGCCGGGTCCCACCGCCGCAGGCGCGCACGATGGCGCGCGCGGTCGGCCAGCCGGTACAGCCAGGTCATCACTTCAGCACCTCGAACTCGAACTCCATGACTTTGCCGCGAACCACGTAGCAGCAATAGTGCTCCCAGAATAGCCGGATGCGGCGGAAGCGGTTCACCAGAACCTGGAGCCCTAGCATTCTCCAAAAAGCCAGTAGCTTGACGCGGACGGAAATCTCCCGGAATCTGGCGCGCGAATAATAGCCGAACCCGCCGTGGTCCTCGCCGAAGTAGCGGAAGGAGAAGCTGTTCAGGTGCCAGCGGTGGGTCGGGTCGCAGAACGAGCTGAAGTCCGTGTAATGCGGGGTGACAAGATGAACCCGGCCCCCGGCGCGCACCAGGCGGTGGAACTCCTCCATGCTGCGGATGACGTTGGTGACATGTTCGATGACGTGTACGGCCAGCAGGCGGTCGAAGGAGTTGTCGGCGAAGGGGTACGGAAACCGGTCGAGGTCGCAGAGGACGTCGGCGGCGCTGGCGGGGTTCGAGTCGATGCCGATCGCGCCCGGAGCTTTCTTGATGCCGCAGCCGACGTCGAGGACTCTCAAACAACGCTATCTTAGCAGACCGCCTTCAGCCAACAGCAGGCGACGCTCTCGGGCGAGCGCGGCTTGCTGTCGGCTGTTGACCGGAGGGTTGTAGGTTCGAGTCCTACCTGAGGAGCCAGAGTCCTGCTTGGCAGCCCAACCTGAACACAAACCAGCCCCACCGCGCCGTTCGCAGCCGACGATCTGCTGCGCTCGTTCGAGATGAAGAGCGTTCTCCGGTGCGGGTGATTTGGGCGATGCCGCCGAATCCCGCGACCATACTGAATTGAATCCAAAAGGCCGAGGAAGCACAGCGTCAGTGGGGGCAGCTCTGTGCCATATTGACTATTTTATCCAAAATAGGTAATATGGCTGATGGGTGGTGACGCCGATGTCCAACGGTCGCCTTCTCATCGTGGATGATGAGCCTTCGGTTCTCGTTTCTTACGCTAATTCTCTGACCGACGCGGGGTTCGAGGTGACTCAAGCCTTGGACGGCGCCGATGCCATGCGGCGTGTCGAGAGTAACCAGTTTGACGCGGTTTTCAGCGACCTCTCGATGCCGAAGATCGACGGCTTGACACTTCTGCGCCGCCTGCGCATCCGTTCTCCCGAGTTGCCTGTGATCCTCATGCTCGACGCGCCAGACAACCGCGCCGCGATCAAGGGAACGGAGTTGGGGGCACTCCAATCTTTGGTTAAGCCGATTGCGGCGGAATTGCTCGCAGAGACGGCCTCTTATGCGGTTCGCCTCTGGCGTTCGCGGCGGCATATCCCGGCGACGCTGCAGGATTACCGCAGTGAGCGGCCGGAAGCCATTTCCGTTTCTGCAACCGATGCGAAGAACGAGTTTGGCCGCATCCTCGAGAAAGTGATTCAGGGTGGCACGGTGGTGATTACCAAGCACGACGCCCCCAAAGCAGTTCTGATTTCCGTGGACGAGTTCGATGCCATGTCGCGCGCCAACCGGGTCAAGCTCGACACGCTGAGCGGCGAGTTCGATGCGCTTCTCGCCAGAATGCAGACGCCGGCGGCTCGCGCTGGCATGAAAGCCGCTTTCGACGCATCGCCGAAACAACTAGGACAAGCTGCGGTAGCGGCAGCGCGCAAGCGTGGCTGATAGAGCCCAAACCTCCTGCATCTATGTTTTGGCGGGGGCCAACGGTGCGGGGAAGAGCAGCATCGCCGGCGCCATGTTTCTCGCACAACGCTCCGAATACTTTAACCCGGACGAAGCAGCCAGCTTGCTCCTGTCCGCCAATCCTGGGATCACGCAAGCGGAAGCGAATAGCGCAGCCTGGAGCCAGGGAAGGCGACTTCTCGAACTCGCAATCGCGGAACGGTTGAACTTCGCGTTTGAGACGACGCTCGGAGGGCACACGATCCCGGCGCTGCTCGCCTCAGCGCTGTCGGCGGGAATCGAGGTACGCATATGGTACGTGGGCCTGAGCAGCGCCGAGCTTCATATCGCACGGGTGCGGGCGAGAGTCGCGAAGGGCGGCCACGATATTCCGGAGGCAAGAATTCGCGACAGGTATGACCGCAGTCGTCTCAACCTGATTCAGCTCATGCCGAGACTAACAGAACTTCGCGTCTACGACAATAGCGAAGAAGCCGATCCAGACGCGGCCGCGACGCCACAACCAAAGCTTGTCCTCCACATGGCTCGCGGCAAAACTGTGAGTTCGTGCGATCTCGCGGTGACTCCGGAATGGGCTAAGCCCATCCTTGGGGCTGCCATAAAGTCACAACGGTGAGCGCATCCGCGCCATCACCTACGTTCGCGCCAACCAGCCGGTAAAGGGATGCCGAGACGGAGTTCCATACGGATCGTTTTCAGCTCTTTCGGGGGTTGCCGAGGGGAACGCAGCCGCTGAAAACAGGTGGCTTGTTGGACGGAGTTGAATTTGAAACCGACCCACTGCCGCACAGCGGGAACAAGCAGCCTGCGATATGCTCTGGTTATGATCTTCCGGATGCTCACGCTCTTGCTCCTGCTTGGCACGCTGCTGGCCGCTCAGACGCCGACTGCGGCGCCCACGCTGAAGATTCCGCCGGCCGCCCAGGCCGGGCCAGGATTCAATGCCGAGGCCGCCACCAGGGCCTACCTGGCAACGCAGACCCCGGAGCAGAAAGCCCGCTCGGACGCCTATTTCGAGGGCGGCTACTGGCTGATCCTTTGGGACTTTCTCTACGGCGCCGCCATCCTCATCCTTCTGCTTGTCACGGGCTTCTCGCGCCGCATGCGGGAGGCCGCGGAGCGAATCACGCGGCGGAAGCCGCTGGTCACCTGGCTCTACTGGGCGGAGTACTCGGGTGCTCTGTTCGTGCTCGGAATGCCGCTGGCGGTCTACGAGGGGTTCCTGCGGGAACGCCAGTACGGGCTGATGAACCAGACCTTCCCAGCCTGGTTCGTGGACCAATCGAAAGAGCTCGCGCTGGGCGTCGTGCTGGGCGGCCTGGTGGTGATGGCGCTGTTCGGCGTGATTCGCCGCCTGCCCAGGACCTGGCACGTCTGGGGCGCCGTGGTGACGATTGTGTTTCAGATGCTCTTCATCCTCATCTTTCCGGTGTTCGTTGCGCCCATGTTCAACAAGTACACGCCGCTCACCAACGCCCGGATTCGGGAGCCGATCCTGCGCCTGGCGCGCCAGAACGGCATCCACGCCAGCGTCGTTTACCAGGTGGACGCTTCCCGGCAAAGCAAGCGCGTGAGCGCGAACGTCAGCGGCTTCCTCGGCACGGAGCGCATCACGCTCAACGATAACCTGCTCAACCGCTGCTCGTCCGAGGCGATCCTGTCCGTGATGGGCCACGAGATGGGGCACTATGTGCTCAACCACTCGTACAAGATGATGGCCTTTTGGACCATCCTCGCGGTGGCGTTCTTCGCGCTGTTGCGGTGGGGACTCTCGTGGTCGCTAGCACGCTGGGGCGCCCGGTGGGGCATTCGCGACTTCGGCGATCCGGCGGTTCTGCCGCTTGCGATTCTCATCCTGTCGGTCCTGTTCTTGGTTGGCACTCCCGTCATGAACACGCTGGTTCGCACGCAGGAATACGAAGCGGACATCTTCGGACTCAACACCGCGCGGCAGCCCGACGGCGAGGCGGAAGTGGACCTGCTGCTCGGCGAATACCGCAAGCTCGACCCCACGCCGCTGGAAGAGTTCATCTTCTTCGACCATCCGAGCGGCCGCACGCGCATCTATGCGGCCATGCGCTGGAAGGCCGAGAACCAGTGCCTCGGTGACGCCGCCAAGCCCTGCGCGCGCTGAGGGCGCCAACGGATCAGGGGCTTTCCGCCTTCTTAGCTTCGGGCTCGCTGTAGTTGCGCCTCCTAGCCCGAAGACCCAGATCGGATTCGGCCGTGCCGCTGGCGGGGCGCTATTCTTTTGACGACTCGATCCGGACCCCCTAGAATGGAGGTGATGAAGCGCAAGACTCCCAGGTCGTTCTCCTATGCAGTCTTCTACGAACAGGCTCCTGAAGGCGGGTACGTGGCGTTCGTTCCGGCTTTGCCTGGTTGTCACACCCAGGGTGACACCTTGGAAGAGACGGAGCGCAACGTCAAGGAAGCCATTGCGTTGTACCTGGAGAGTCTGGCCGCCCACGGGGAGGCGATTCCCGAGGAGGGGCGATCGTTTCAGGGGAGGGTGACCGTTCCCGTCTCTGTTCCCGCTTGATTCATGGCCAAGCTTCCGTCTCTGACTGCGCGGGAGGTGGTCCGGGCGCTCAAGCGCGCCGGATTCGTCGAGGACCGGCAAAAAGGAAGCCACCTGATGTTGATTCACCCTGGGACGAAGGCTCGAACTGTGGTGCCTGTTCATCCCGGCCGGACCATCAAGGAACCACTGCTGCGCGCCATTGTTCGGGACGCAAACCTCTCGGTCGACGAGTTCATCGAGTTGCTTTGACCTAGAACTGCGGCTCCAAGCTCCTGCAATTGGCCGAGCAGTCCGACAATCAGTTAGCGATCTTCAGCAGAGTCCCACCGTTTGGGCAACTGCAAGCTGTCGCCTGCTACGCCGCCGTCTGGCGGAGCGCGCGATCCAGCTTTCGCAGGCAGTCCTCGAGGACGCCGCAGGCGAAGTCGGCCTGCTTGGTTGTGATGACCAGCGGCGGGCTGAGACGCACGGTGTTCTGGCCGGCGCCCAGCACTAACACACCGCGCTCGAAGGCCATCTGAACCAATTGGTCGCGGAGGTCGGGCGCCGGTTCGCGGGTGCGCTGGTCGCGCACGATCTCGATGCCGATCATGAGGCCGAGGCCGCGCACTTCGGCGACGTGGGGGAAACGTTGCGGCCAGTCGCGCAGGCGCGTCATGAGGTGCGCGCCGACCCGCGCAGCGTTGGCGATCAGGCCGGATTCCAGCAGGTCCAGGGTAGCGAGCGCCGCGGCGACCGCCACCGGATTGCCTCCGAAGGTCGAGGCGTGTGCCCCCGGCTTCCAGTCCATCAACTCGGCGCGGGCGATGATGGCGCCCAGCGGCATGCCGCTGGCGATCCCTTTGGCCGTGGCCAGGATGTCCGGTACGAGGCCGAAGTGCTCGCAGGCCCACATCTTCCCGGTGCGTCCCATGCCCGACTGGACCTCGTCGGCGACGAGAAGAATCCCGTGCTGCCTGGCGAGCCGCTGCAACTCATCGAAGAACGTCCGCGGCGGAACCAGGTACCCACCTTCGCCTTGAACTAGCTCGAAGACGATCGCGGCCACCTCCTCCGGCGGCGCCACGGTGAGGAAGAGCCGCTCGATGGCCTCGATGGAAGCGGCGGCGCTCTCCTCGCAGCGCGGATAGGGCACGTGGAAGACGCCCGGCACCAGAGGCCCGAAACCGCGGCGTTGGACGGCTTTGCTGGCGGTGAGCGAAAGCGAACCCATGGTGCGTCCATGGAACCCGCCCAGGAAGGCGATGAACTTGTCGCGACGGGTGTGGTAGCGGGCCAGCTTGAGGGCGGCCTCGATGGCTTCGGTCCCGGAATTGCCGAAATAGACACGGCGCGGGAGGTTGCCCGGCGCACTCGCCGCCAGCCGTTCCGCCAATTCGACCATGTTCTCGTAGTAGAAGTCGGTCCCCGACATGTGAATCAGGCGGGCGGACTGCTGCCGGATGGCCTCGACGACGCGCGGATGGCAGTGGCCGGTGGAGGCTACGGCGATGCCGGCGTTGAAATCCAGAAAACGATTGCCGTCCACATCCTCGACGATGGCCCCCTCGCCGCGTTCGGCCACCAGCGGATAACTCCGCGTGTAAGAAGGGGATAGCACCTTTCTGTCCCTCTCGATGAGGGCACGGGCGCGAGGGCCGGGCAGAGCGGTGACGATCTGCGGCAGACCCGGGCGGACGGCGGCACTCCTGACTCTCATAGAAATCCTCCTGGTTGAGACTTGGAAAGACAGGGCAGCTAGGTGGGGGTCAATCGGAGCCAAACAACCCGGGCCGCGAGTTGGCGGGCACGTTCGCCATCATACTTCCAATTTAGCGCCCTTTTGGCGGAATTCCAAGGGAAAACGCACAGGACAAGGCACGGGACAAGGCGGAGCCTTATCCTACGGGAACTGGTATGCTGGCAACGTGAAGGGGCTGTGCTTTACCTGCCTCCGCGGGTGCACCAACTGTTGCCGGGAACGGGGCTTCATCTACCTGACGGAAGAGGACTTGAAGCGCGCCGCTGCGTTCCTGGGCATGACCCCGCGCGGGTTCGAGGAGCGCCACGTGTACCGCACCAAGCACCTGCTGCGGCTGCGCAAGCCGCGCGGCTCCCAATGCCCCTTCCTTCGGCCGGACGGCTGCGGCATCCATCCCGCCAGACCGACTCAGTGCCGCGCCTTCCCCTTCTGGCCGGAACTACTGGGCAACCGTCAGGAGTGGACCGAGGCGGCCGGCTACTGCCCGGGGATCGGCCGTGGCCCCCAGGTTTCCGTCGAGAGCGCGCTCGGCGCGGCGCGCGAAATGCGCCAGAGTTATCCCGGCATTTACGGTTCGGAGAATCGAGCGTGAACATGGTCTGGCTATGGAGGCTGTTGCTGAAGGGGGGACCGGCGGGGCTGCGGCGCCAGGCGGCCGAGCGCCTGGGGCGAGAGCCTGGGGATGCGATCCTCCGGCATCTTGCGGCAGCCCGGGTGGATCCCGACCCGGGTGTGAGATTGGCCCTGGTGCGTGCGTTGGATTCCCGAAATACTCCGGAAGTTCACCGGTTGCTGGCGTTGGGCCTCAAGGACCCGGATGCTGAAGTGCGCGGTTGCGCCGCGGAGCAGGTCACTCGCAGGCTGCTGGCGGCGGTGCTGGGCGCGGATGCGGGGACGTTGGCCGAACTGCTGGAGGCGGGCGCCGATCCCAACGCGACGGGCGGCGAGGGCCAGCCGCCGCTGGTGGTGGCGTTGAGGGATCTCAAGGGGCAGGCGGCCGAGGACCTCGCCAGCCTGCTGCTGGAGGCGGGCGCCGATCCCAACCGGACCGGACCCAAGCGGATCACTCCATTGGAACTCACTCTGGGCGCTGGCTCGGCGAGGCTCGTCCGGATGCTGCTGGAGGCCAAGGCGGACCCGAACGGGCGGACTGCTTCGGGCCTGTATCCGCTCCGCCTGGCTGCGAGCTCGGGTAAGCCGGAGTTGGTCAAGGAGTTGTTGGCCGCGGGCGCGAAGGTGGATCTGGCCGACCAGCAAAGCCAGCCGCTGCTCGTGTCTGCACTCAAGGACCTCAAAGACCCGGCCAGAGAAGAGGTGGCGGGCCTGCTGTTGGAGGCAGGCATCGATCCGAATCGAAGCGATCGCAAGGGCCTGGTGCCGCTGGAGTGGGCGTTGCGGGAACGGCGGCACGGCCTGGTCGCCAAGTTGCTGAAAGCAAAGGCTGATCCAAACGCAGAGACCAGCGACGGGAGGACGCCGCTCGGCTGCGCCGCGGAATCCGGCGCCATCGAGACACTGCGCTGTCTGCTGGAGGCGGGCGCGGACCCAAACGCGGGCGGAAAGACCGGGTGTCCGCCGCTGCTGGCAGCGATCCGCGATGGTCCGCCGAAGCGGCGGGACGAGGTCGTGCGCGCACTGCTGGAGGCGGGCGCCGATGCGAACCGGGCGGATGCCGAAGGGGTCAGCCCGTTGGAGTGGGCCAGTGCGAAGGATTCCCAGGGCTCGCTGTTGAGCATGTTGCTGGCGGCCAAGGCAGACCCGAATGCGCCAACCAGCGACGGGAAGTACCCGTTGATCAAAGCAGCGATCGCCGGCAACCGGACCGCGGTGCGCCTGGTGCTCGAGTATGGAGCCGACCCGGCTCAGACGGACAACCGCGGGCTGACAGCCGTGGACTACGCTGCTGGCCCGGCCGCTCTCGAGGTGATCCGCCTGGTGGGTGAAGCCAGCGAACGGCGATGAGGCCGCGGTTCTGAGCCGGCGGCGATCCGGTCAGGTTTCTGGCGCGCGGACGGGATTTTGGCGTCCCGCGCGGCGCACGCCCACGTAAGTCATTGACTCCAAGCACTCTATCCTCTGGCCCCGCACATGCACAAACGGGGCTGTCATGCTGGACCCGATCGCGGGAAGCCTGGAACGCTACATGGACCTGCTGAGCGCCCGGCAGAAGCTGGTCGCCTCCAATATCGCCAACGCGGACACACCTGGATACAAGACCAAGGACATCGACTTCCAATCGGAGTTCCGGAGCCTGATCGCTGGGGGGACCCCAAACATCACGGAGGTCGGCGGGCTGGAGACCAAGCACGATGGCAACAACGTGAGCGTGGACCGCGAGGCGCGGTTGCTGGCCGAGAACGCCCTGCGGTTCGTCGTCGCCACCAACCTCATGCGCACGGAGATCCGCGCGGTGCGCAACGCCATTGACGAGGGCAAGAGCGCATGAGCCTGTTTTCGCTGCTGTCGGTGAGCGCCTCGGGGATGGCCGCGCAACGTACGCGCGCCGCCCTGCTGGTGGAGAACCTGGCCAACGCCGAGACCACGCGGACCCCCGAGGGAGGGGTCTACCGCCGCAAGGACGCGGTCTTCGCCAGCGAGGCGGTCTCGTCGCCATTTGCCTCGGTCTTCGAGTCGGAGATCGGAGCCGCCGGCACCGGGGTCGCCGTGTCGGATGTCATCGAGGATACGCGGCCGCCGGAGAAGCGTTACCTGCCCGGCCACCCGGACGCCGACGCCGAGGGATACGTCGCGTTCCCCCGTGTCAACCCCGCCGAGGACATGGTAGACCTGATGGGCGCGACGCGGGGCTACCAGGCCAACGTGGCGGCGATGTCGGCGGTGAAGAGCATGATCAACAGCTCGATTGACCTGCTGCGCTAGGAGCAACGCCCATGTCTTCCGCGATCACCCCGATTTCCCCAGGCGGCCTCAGCCCGGCCATCGTCCCGAGCCTGGCCGAAAGCAGCAGTCCGGGAGCCTTTCAAAGCGTGCTGGAGAGCGCCATCGGACGGGTGGAGGACCTGCGGAGCACGGCCAGTCAAAGCGTGCAGCGGTTTCTCGCCGGGGAGAACGAGGAACTGCATGGAACGGTGCTGGCGACGCAGCGGGCGGAACTGGCCTTCGAACTCTTCCTCCAGGTCCGCAACAAAGTGGTGGCCGCCTATCAGGAAGTCATGCGGATGCAGATGTAGCCTGGCGCGCTCATGGCCCAGATCAAGAACCTTATTGCAAGTCTGAGTGTCCGGCAGCGGATCTACATCATTGCCGCCGTGGTGCTGGTAATCGGTTCGCTGTACGCCTTCACGAGCTGGAAGCGGGAACAGGACTTCCGGCCGCTGTACAGCGGGCTGGCGCCCGAGGACGGCAACGCGGTAGTGCAGAAACTGCGCGAGACGGGAGCCGAGTACCGCCTCAACGACACCGGGACCGCAGTGCTGGTTCCCTCGGCGCGGGTGGCGGAACTGCGCCTGCAAATGGCCGGCGCCGGCCTGCCCAAGAGCGGGCGGGTAGGCTTCGAACTGTTCGACAAGTCCAATTTCGGGGTCACGGATTTCACGGAACGCATCAACTACCGCCGGGCGATCGAGGGCGAACTGGAGCGCTCGGTGATGGCGCTGGCCGAAGTCGAGCAGGCGCGGGTGCACGTGACCTTCCCGAAAGACTCGGTGTTCCTGGATGCGCGTCAACCCGCCAAGGCCAGCGTTTTGGTGAAGCTACGGCCCGCGGCCAGGCTGTCGCCGGCCAATGTGCTGGCGGTTTGCCACCTGGTGGCCAGCGCGGTGGAAGGCCTCGCGCCGGAGGCGGTCTCGGTGCTCGACATGAACGGCAACCTGCTGAGCCGGCCGCGCCGGTCTTCGACGCTGGACGGCGAAGAGCCTTCCGAGGCGTCGCTGGACTACCGTCGCCAGATCGAGAAGGACCTGGTCGCGAAGGTCACGGCCACGCTGGATCCGCTGCTTGGGCCGGAGAAGTTCCGGGCCGGGGCGTCGGTGGAGTGCGACTTCACCGGGGGCGAGCAAAGCGAAGAGACCTATGACCCAACCCGGTCGGTGATGGCCAGCGCGCAGAAAACCGAGGACATCAGCGGAGCCAACCTGGCCTCGGGCGTCCCCGGCACGGCTTCGAGCCTGCCGCGCCCCACCTCGCGACCGGGTTCGTCCGGCACGGGGATGACCCGGCGCACCGAGAACATCGCCTACCAGAGCAGCCGCCTGGTGCGGCGCACGCGTCTGCCGCAGGGAACGGTGAAGCGGATGTCGCTGGCCGTGCTCCTGGACCAGAACGCCCGCTGGGAAGGCGCCGGCCTCCAGGCCAAACGTATCATCGAGCCGCCCGCTCCGGAGACCATGAAGGTCATTCGGGACCTGGTGGCGGCGGCTACCGGGCTGAACACCGGGCGTGGCGACCAACTCATCGTCGAAAGCCTGCCCTTCGAGGCGACCTTGTCGGCCGAGCAGCCGGGGATGCCTTCGGGACCCGCCGCTCCTGCTCCTGCCGCGCCCCAGACCTGGCTCGAGCAACTGATGCACCAGAAGAACCCCATCCTGCTTGGTGCGGTCGGTGGGATCGTTCTACTGCTGCTGGCGTTGTTGGCGTTCCTGTTCTTCGCACTCAGGCGGAAACGCCGCGCCATCGGACTCGCGACCGCGGTGGGCGCTGGCAGAGGTATCCCCGCTCTGGAGGCTGGCGCGACGGCGGAACAGGTCGAGCAGCAACTGGAGAGCAGGCTGGCCGAGCAGCAGGTCCTCAAGCACCAGATGGACGCTCAGACGCTGGAGTCGATCAAGCTGCCGGCGGTCTCCTCGAAGAAGTCGGAGGTGCTCGCGAAACACCTGGTGGAGACCACGAAAAAGGACCCCACGGCGGCGGCCCAGATCCTGCGCACGTGGTTGTACGACGAAGAGTGAGCGTGGAGGGGGGACTGCCCCCCTACAGTCTTGACCCTGCGCGTCCGATAAATACACTCCGAGGAGAGGTGTATGTCATCCAGTTCGACCGCTACGCCAGACAGAGTGGGTCCCGCCGCCAAAGTGGACCAACGCTCGGGGAAATACCTGACCTTCGAGCTCGGCCGCGAGGAATTCGGCATCCAGGTGCTCAAGGTGCGCGAGATCATGGGCATCCAGGACATCACGGCGGTGCCCCAGACGCCAGTGTACGTCAAGGGTGTGATCAACCTGCGTGGGAAGGTGATTCCGGTCGTGGACCTGAGGCTCAAGTTCGGCCTGCAACAAGTCGACTACACCCAACGTACCTGCATCATTGTGGTCCAGGTGACCGGAGAAGCGGGCGCCATGTTGGTGGGAATCGTTGTGGACGGGGTGTCGGAAGTGCTGAACGTCACTGCCGCGGACATCGAAGACACGCCGGATTTCGGCCATGGGGTGAGTACCCCGTACATCCTCGGAATGGCCAAGGTAAAGGGGAAGGTGAAGATCCTGCTGGAAATCGACCAGGTGCTGAGCAGCCAGGAACTGCAAGGCATCGAGCACGTCATCCACTGAGCGAGGATGCGTGCCCGGGACCGGCGCCATTTCGGCGTGCAGTGATACCGGCTAGTCCGTCGGATCCGGCCGGGGAGTTCTTGCGGTGCTCTTGGGCAGCGGGGGCTCCTTGATGTACTCGGCCGGAATGTCCCCGGTAAGCGATCCGAGCCAGGCGACGATCGACCGCACTTCCGCATCGGTCAACTGCCTTCCCAGTTGGTACTCCGCCATCTGCGAGACGGCTTGTTCGAGCGCCGGCACCTTGCCAGTATGGAAGTACGGCGCGGTCTTGGCCACGTTGCGGAGCGACGGGACCTTAAAGACCATGCGATCCGACTCGTTCCCGGTCACCTTAAAGCGCCCCGGATCGGCGGCATCCGGGAAGGGCTTCACGGCTCCAAGCTTCTGGTACAGGTTCCCGCCTAATAGCGCGCCGGCGTGGCAAGTCTGGCAGCCTGCCGCCATGAAGGTATTGAAGCCGGCCTTCTGTTCCGCCGTCAGCGCGGCCTCGTCGCCTTTGAGGAACCTGTCCCAGGGGGAGGGGGTGAGCAGCCTCCGCTCAAACGCTCCGATGGCATTGGCCATATTGTCGAAGGTTACCGGGTCTTTCTCGTTAGGGAAGGCGCGTTGGAAGGCTTTCACATACTCGGGGATGGACTTCAGCACGGCAATCGCTCCCTTACGGGAGGGCATTGCCATCTCGACCGGATTCAGGACCGGGCCCTTGGCCTGCTCCTCGACATCCGCGGCGCGTCCGTCCCAGAACTGCGCGAAATGCAGCGCCGCGTTATAAACTGTGGGCGAATTCCGATCACCGCGTTGGCCCTTGTGGCCGGTAGAGGTGGGTTCGTCGTCGATGCCGTAGTTGGTCAGCTTGTGACAGGTGTTGCAGGAGATGGTTTGGCTCTTGGAAAGGCGGGGCTCATAGAACAGCATGCGTCCCAGCACGATCTTCTGAGCCATGGGGGCGCCCGAGTTGACCGGCAGCAACTCGGGCAACGGTGCGAATGCGGCCAACTTTCGAGAATCGACCGCTTGCGATGCGGAGGGCTGCCTGCCGCAGCCCAGGGATACGAGGAATCCGACAGCCACGGCAATCATGAGGAATCGCGTGTTTCGCATTGCTTCACCCTCAACTCGGCTCTTCCGCTCCGCAGTATACAACTATTCTGGGGATTGGACTTCGTGAGTTTCGCTTGAATCGCGCAATCGCGCAGCCGCGGTCTCGGGAGTGATGTCGCGCTGGGGCATCGCCAGCATCTCATAGCCGACCATGAACTTGCGCACGGTGGCCGAGCGGAGCAGGGGCGGATAGAAGTGGGCGTGGAGATGCCACTTGGGGTGGGCCTCGCCGTCGGTGGGCCGCTGATGGAAGCCCATGGTGTAAGGAAAGGAGGCCTGGAAGAGGTTGTCGTAGCGCGTGGTGAGACGCTTGAGGATATCCGCCAGGTCGTCGGGCTCGGTGGCGGTCAATTCATCCAGGGCGGTGGCGTGACGTTTGGGGAGGAGCAGGGTTTCGAAGGGCCAGACAGCCCAGAAGGGAACCAGCGCCACGAAGGACGTGTTCTGGCAGACGACGCGCTCGCCCGCGGCGCATTCCAGGGCCCGGTAGTCGCACAGCAGGCACGATGTCTTCGTGCCGTGGTAAGCGGCCTGCGATTGCTGTTCTTTGAGCGGCTCGTTGGGCAGCGTCCGGTTGGCCCAGACCTGGCAGTGGGGGTGCGGGTTGCTGCACCCCATCATGGCGCCGCGATTCTCGAAGATCTCGACATAGTTGATGGAAGGATTCAGTCCCAGTTCCTGGTATTGCGCGGTCCAGGTATTGACCACTTCGCGCAGGGCGGGGAGGTCCATCCGCGACACGGTCAGATCATGACGCGGCGAGAAACAGATGACGCGGCAGATGCCGGGCTCGGTCTCGGCAACCAGTAACCCTCGCTCCTCAAACCGCTCCAGCGGGGTGTCGAGCCGCAACGCGGCGAAATCATTCTCGAAGACGAACGTCGAGGTGTAATGCGGATTCCGTGCGCCGCCGGCCCGCGGGTTCCCAGGGCAGAGGTAGCAATCGGGGTCGTAGACCGGCTGGAGCTCGCGGGCGACCGGTTCGACCTGGCCTTGCCAGGGTCTCTCGGTGCGGTGCGGGGACACCAGCACCCACTCGCTGGTCAGCGGGTTATAGCGCCGGTGCGGATCCCGGCTCCAATTCAGCATTCCCCATTATGGCCCGGAGGGAACTACACAGGCTGAAGGCCTGTGCCACCTAGAGTGCCAGCTTGCCGCCGAAGAGCATGTCTCTCAGGGTGAACTTGACCTTGACCTCGCGCGGCCCCATGGCGGTCTCGAAGGCGACTTCCTTGTCGTCCAGGCTGATGCCGGCGCTGCGCGGGAACAGGAAGCTGATGGTGCGGCCATCGGGCGTGGCAGCCGTCTCGACCCGCGTGGGTGCGATGGCGTCCTTGCCCTTGATCCTGAGCGCGGTCGCTGCTTTCATGCGTTCCTGTATTTGCTGTTGCATGCGCTCGATGCGCTCCTGGTCGGGCGGTTCTTCCTCGCCTCTGCCCCGAGGGCGCATCATGGGGAGTCCGGTGACCGTGACCACGTAGAATTCCTGCGTCCATTCGGCAACCTTCTTGGTGTCCTCGGGCGACTCGATCCGGGAGGCTGCCGCGCGCAAGGGCGCCGCGCTTTCCCAGCGTACGGTCACCGCCGAGTTGGGCATGCCACCCGAGCCCTCTTCGCCGCGGGGTCCACCCATGCCAGGGCCACCCATCCCAGGTCCGCCCATGCCGGGACCGCCCATGCCGGGACCGCCCATGCCCGGACCTCCCATGCCGCCGCCCCCCATGCCCGGGCCACCCATGCCACCCCGGCCGCCCATGCCACCTTGCCGGCCCATCCCGGCCATTCGATCCGGGTTGAAACTGAGGCTGGCTGGCTTGGCCCAGGGCGACTTGGTCACCAGTCGCTGGACATCCTTGTCGGTCCAGTCGGAGGGTTGCTTATCCTGCCAGAACTCGCCCGCCAGCAGAATGGCGGAACCTGAGATCAAAGCGATCACGGCTGCGTTGCGAAGTAACATCAGATGCTCCTTAGATTGAGAGGACAAGGCTCGAGCCTCATCCTACGGCAACAGCACCATGGGAGCGCGGCGGAAGGCGAACTTCTTGGCCACCTCGTCCACCACGCTGACCTGGCACGTATACGGTCCGGGCGCGAACGTCGCCAGCGGGATCCGGAAGTGTACGCCCACGACGTTCCCCTTTCCGGGCGTCTCGGTCACCCGTAGGGGCTCAGACTCGAATGCCCTGAGCTTGCCGCGGAAGAAACTCACGCTGGCGGAGAGGTCCGCGCTCTTTTGGGAGGGTTCCGCGCCGGCGTCGTAGACCTCGAAGAACACGTAGAGGTCCTGATCCTTGCGATATACCTTGGTGATGCTTGGAACCAGCTTGAAGCCGTCCTTGACCAGGGGGTCGTCGGCAAGCAGTTTCTTGTTGCGCTCGGCCGAGCCCACCGCGGCGGAAAGCGGCTCGCGCTGATTGGCCCAGACCACCGAGCTGAGGCGCAGGGATTTCTGCTCGGCCACTACGTCGGGCACGGTGAACTTGGTCTCGAACGTCCCCATCTTGCCGGTGGCGTTTTCGCGGCACAGGAACTTCAGGGTGTACTCCCCCGGCATCAGCGTGAAGCCACTGCCGTATTCCAGGAACCTCTTCCCCAGTTGCCCCACGTTCTCGCCCTTGAGTTTCACGTCGATCGAGTCGCGCACGGTGCCCGCGATTCTTCCCCTGGCGTCGCGCACCTGCCCGATGAAATCCAGGACCGTGCTTTCATTCCCGCCCTTGCGGGCCAGCTCGAGTTCCGAGCCGGGGATCTTCACCGCCAACGGGACGAAGTACCGGTCGCGGGCCAGCCGGAAGTAATTCACCTCGAGGGCGAGGGTAAGGTCGGTAACCGGGTCGCCGAGCAGCAGCGCCTCCTCGAGTTGCCGCTCCTTGTCCGAGGCGTTGTATTCCTTGAACTGTTTCGGAGCGAAGTACCCGGAACGGTAGTCCAGCTTGGCCTTGAGATGCGAGGCGAGCTGCACCTTGACGCGGCGATAGCGGCCGTCGAGCGCCGGGTTGGTCGAGTAGTAGCCCAGGATGTAGTAGCTGGAAACGCTCTCCTGGGCCTGGCGTATGCCCAGCGTGAGGTCGTTGGAGTCCAGCAGCGCCTTTCCGCCGGTGTCTCCGGCGAGCGTCGTGAGCGTCTCCTGGGAGTCGTTGAAACTGGCCGCGCGGGACCGCTGAGCGGCTCCCGCGTACATGGCATTGCCTCTGGCGGAGGCCTGGGTCGCGTCGCCGCCGGCGGGAGTCGCCACCAGGCCACGGGCGTCGATGGTGTAGAAGGAGACGTTGGAGCGCACCGCCGCATTGACGGTGGCGCGCAACTGGGACTGGTTCTCGACGCCGGTCTTGCCAACCCCGCTCGAGAAGTAGACCAGGGCTTTCTTCTCGGGCAGCGACGCGAGCATCTTGGCGGCCGATTCCAGCGCGCTGAGCTTCCGGTCGGTGTTGAAGATGTTGAACTCGGTGTCGTCGGCGGTGAAGGCGGCGCCGGTATCCTGCGCGGCGTCGTCCGTGTCGGTCTCGCCCATGGCGGCCAGTTCGCTTCCCTCGCCGATATGGAAGCCTTTAATCACCTGGAGCAGCCGCTCGCGGTCGGCGGTGAAGTCCTGAAGGACCTGGAGCTGATTGGAGAAGGCCATGATCGCGACCAGGTCCGCTTCGGTCATCTGCTGCTGAAGGAACTGCGTGGCGGCCTTCTGCGCCCGGATCTGCTCGGGCTGCTCCATCGAGGAAAAATCGAAAAACAGCACCATCAGCCGTCGGTCCTTGTAGCGGATCTGGCCTGGCTTCGAGGTGCTGATTGCCTCGCGCACCGGGGCTTTCGGCGCGGGCGCGGCGGGCCGAGCCGCCAGGGTGGGAGCAGGCTCGAGCGGAGGCAGCGGGGCCGCCTCGAGTTTCTGGTATTCGAATACCGAGAGCTTCTGGGGCTTGTCGTCCTCGGAGACCGTGAAGTCGCTCGCCTTCAGGTTCTCGATAGGGCGGCCGGAGGAATCGCGCACTGCCACGTTGACGATGACCAGTTGGCTGGTCACGTTGAAGGTGAATTCGCGTTGCGGCTGCTGGCCGCCGGCGGCAAACGCGGTGAGAAGGAGAACTGGTGTGATTCGCATGGCTAGAACCGGAAGCGCAAAGTCGCCTGCATCGTTCGCATGTTGCCGGCGGCGAGCGGCAGTCCGTAATTGGAAGCGTTCACCGTGGTCCCGATCCGGGTGACGTTCATGATGTTCAGCGCATTGGTGCTGTCCATTCGGAGGTCCAGGCTGCGGCGGCCCTCCCCCAGCGGGAAGTTCCGGCCCAGCGATATGTTCGTGGTGAAGCTGAACGGCCCCGGAATGGTGTTCCTGCCGGCGTTCCCAAACTGGCCCGACGGAGGCAGCGCGAACGCCAGCAGATTGAACGGGCCCGTTCCCACTTCCACCGGCAACCCGGTGGCTTCCGCCCTGGAGCTGCCGAGGGCGCCGGTGCCGCCCGCGTCGGAGCGGTTGCCCAAAACCGTCGCGGTGAACGGCGAACCGGATTGCGCGGTGATGGAACCGCTCAGAGTCCAGTTCCGGACCAGTTTGCCGTGCCAGCCCTTGGCTGCGAAGCTGCTGGTGGTCCCGCTGCCGGGGGAGGAAAACATGTAGGACAGGCTCAGCGTATGGCGGTGGTCGAAACTCGACAAGCCGCGCTCGGCCCGGAGGTCGTTGGCGTCCTGGGCAACGACATTGCCGCCGCCGCCGAAGGTCGAGGCGTTGTCAATGGACTTCGAGAAGGTGTACAGGAGGTTGGCCGAAAGCCCGCGGCGGGAACGCCGGCTCAAGCGCGCCTGCGCGGCGTGGTAGATCGAATTCCCGTTCGAACTGTCGAAGGTGAAGCCAACCGCGTTGCCGATCTGACGCCGCTGCTCGGCGGTCAGCGGAGATCCGGCCGCGGACCGGTTGGGAATCCCCTGAATGTCCAGCCGCGTGCCCTTGGTGCCCAGGTAGCCCAACTCGGCCACCATGGAAAGCGGCAGGTCGCGCTGCACCGAGAAGTTCCAGGTCTGGGCGTAGCCAACCTTGTAGTTCCGGTCTACGGCGTAGGTGTTGGTGATTTGAGTGGTAGCCGAGCCGACAAAACCGTCCTGCAAGGTGAGTGGGTTGGCCAGACTGGTCTGGAAGGTCGAGGAATTGGCGAAGGGCGGCTGCTGGGCCATCAGGGATGCCGCCTGGTTGTAGACGCTGCCGTTGAAGTAGACTCCGTAGCCGGCTCGGACCGTCATGGCTTTCTTCGGGAACGGCTTCCAGGCCACCGCGAGGCGCGGCGCGATGTTGTTGCGATCCGGATTGATGAGCCCCGCGGGGAAGACGCCGGTGTACGGGCCGGTCGTTCCGGGAGTCACCGCGGCCACGGCGGTGAATCCCGGGGCGATGTCCAAGTTCGCCATCCGGTTGTACTTCTCCGTCAGAGGGGACGGCAACTCATAACGCACCCCAAGGTTGAAGCTGAGGTTGGAGCGCAGACGCCAGTCGTCCTGCGCGAAGAAGCTGTAGTTGGTGCCTCGGAAGTAGGTGTCGGCGCTTCCGTAACGAATGGTGCTGGAGTTGGGCAGGCCGAGCAGGAAATCGGCGAAATCGAAGCCGGTCGAGGCCAGCGGCTGCCCGCTGGAATCGAAGCCGCTGCTCGCCAGCCCGCTGAAAACGAAGGAGCCGCGGCCGTTCTGGTCGCTGCGGTTGTTGAGCTGAAGGCGCTGAACCTGGCCGCCGAAGGTCCAGGTGTGCTTCCCGCGCACAACGATCACGCTGTCGGCGATGGTCGAGGTCTGGTTGCGCATGAGCGCCGCCGCCGCGTCCGACAGACCTCCGAAGTTCGTAAACGAGAGGTTGGGCGGGCCGTAGTCGAGCGGGTTGCTGGAGGTCCCCGCGATGCCCAGTTGAGCCGCCACGTTCGAGCCGTTGGCGAAGAACGGCGAAGTGCTGGTGCGGTTCCGCGAAAAGCTCCAGCGCAGATTGTTGATTAGGCCGGTTTTGAGGTTGTGCGCCCAGGAAAGGTTCAGGCTGATTCCGCGACCCCCGACGGTGTCCTGGAACCCATAGAGCTGTTGGGCTTGAGATCCGCGCGACTGGAGGTTGAAGGAACCGCCGATCCGGTCCTTTTGCGTCAGGCTGTGGAACATGCGCAGGCCCAGGTTGTCAGTGTTCTGCGGATAGGATCTTACGATCTGGTAGTTCTGCACCGAGCCGGGCTGGTTGGGCAGGGGGATGTACTGGAGCAGGCCGCTGGCGGCGGCGTTGATGCGCGCGGCGGGGATCACGTTGTTCGGGAACGGCTGGCCGGTCGACGGATCATAGATGGTGATTGGCCCGTTCGCCATCGCCTGGGAGAAGTCCCCGGCTCTCTCCAGCGCCGAAGGCAGCGTAGACGTGGCGTTATATGGGCTCCGGCTGCGAGTGCCGGAGTAGTTGACGAAGATGAAAGTCTTCGGGCTGTTGATGAGCTTGGGAATGCGCAGTTGGCCGCCGCCGGAAAACCCGAAGCGGGCCTGGGCATAGGAGGGCCTGCTGACGGCCTGCCCGGTGAGCGAATAGGGGCGGGCGTCCAGTGCCGAATTGTCCAGACTGAAGAAGAAGGCGCCGTGGAACGTCTCCCGGCCGCGTCCGCTGCGGTTCCCGAACACCATCGCTCCCTGGCGGTTCTGCCAGCCGGGACGTTGCGGCCCACCAGGACCGCGCTGGCCGCCCTGTCCCATCCTGCCTCCCGGGCCGCCAAAGCCTCCACGACCGCCGAAACCGCCCGGTCCGCCCATTCCGCCCATCCCTCCCATGCCTGGGCCGCCGCCCATTTCCTGGGGGCCGCCCGTGGCTCCCGGCGCGCCCTCGAACCCGGGTGGATTTCCCCCTGTCGCCGCTCCCGGCATCCCAGGGCCGCCGGGGCCGCCGAAACCCCCGAACGCCATCATGTCGCCCTCCTGCCGGGGCATCTGCAAACCTCGGCTCAGGCTGCCATTGACCAGGAAGGACTCGTTGGCGTTCTGGCTCAGGTCGGAGCCGTTCTGGATATCGGAAGTGGGCTGCGCAGCCAGGGCCGCAAGCGCCTCGGCCTGCATGGTCTGGTTCACACCCAGCCGCTGGAAGGAACCGTTGGGGGCGTTAGGCCGCGCACCTTGCGGCGCGGCGGGCTTGGCGGCGGCCGCCTGAGCCGGGGCTGGCTTTGGCTCGGCCGGCTTCGGCGCGGCTGCCCGCGGTGCAACGGCTTGAAGCGGGGCTGCCTGCCGCGGCTTCATCTTCAAATCCCAAGCCAACGTCCCGGCGGCCGGCACGTTGAGGATGCGGCTGGTTCTGTCGAAGCCGAAAGCCTCGACCTCGACGGTCCAGGCCCCTGGCCCCAAGTCCTCGAACACGTAACCGCCCGAATCGTCCGTGCTGGTGACGACTTTCGAGTCCCCCAGCGTGGCGGTAACGATCGCTCCGGGGATAGGAAGTCCCGCCGAGGTAACCGAACCGCGCTGTTCGGCGCCCGCCAGCGTCCCAGCCGCTAGCGCGGCGGTAACGAGGAATCGTTGGATCACAGCAACCCTCACACTGCTCCTTGAGAATCTGACCTCGACGTAAGGATGTCCCGGAGAATGTGAAGGTTACCGCCGTCGAGGCAGTGGCTGTAAAGAATTGTAAGAGGGTCAGGAGGGAGGGGAAGTGTCGATTGTGAGCCGTGCCAGCCAGGGTTCTCGATGTGGGGACGCTGGTATACTGAAGCCGGAGGTGACTGCGTGACCGAATCGCTGCTGAATATCTTGCTGATCCAGGTCAACTTGGTCCTGCTCCTCCTACTGATTACGATCGCCCGGGTACTGCTGCGCCGAGGGGCCCTGATCGCGCTGGGAGCGATCCTCCTGGTCCTGTGCCTGCTGCCAATGGTCTTTAGGCACTGATCGACCCATGCGGTTGGGATGCGAGGTGGCGTAGAGAATCGCAGCCCGTCGAGCCGCCGAGAGGTCGCCGTCGCGCTCGCTGTCTCAGAACCGAAGCCGCAGCGACAACTGCATCGAGCGCGGGCCTCCGGCTTGCAGGGAGGGAGCCAGGCCGCTGTTGGGGCTGCCGTTGCCCATCATCAGGTTGAGCATCGAAGCCGACTGCCCGAATAAGGGGCTGGCGAGGTACCGCACGGGGTCGCCGAAGTTGGCGTGATTCAGGGCGTTGAACGCCTGAATCCGGGCGTCCAGGGAGAGCCGATCGGAGACCCGGAACTGGCGGCCTGCCGCCAGGTCGATCTGGTACATGCCAAATCCGCTGACGACGTTTCGTCCCAGGGTGCCTTGGGCCAGGTTGTGTGGCAAAGAGAACGCCGCGGGATTCAGGCGCTGGCCGGCGGGTACGGACGGGTCGGCGATCCAAAGCGGAACGCCGGCCTGGAGGTCCGGCCGGATCACATTGCTCAGCCCGAGGCCCAAGGCGTCCTGCCGGGTGAGGACATCGATGGGAAAGCCCGTCCTGGCGCGGAACATGCCGTGCAGCGCCCAGCCTCGAGTCAATCGAAGGCGCCCTCCGGGGACCTCGTAGGAGAAGGCCGCAGCGAGCGCGTGCCGGGCATCGAAATTCGACGAGCCGCGGTCCTCGGCGGCTCCGAATCCGGTCTGCACCAACTGGAGCGCCGAAGCGCAGGAAACCGTGTCGATGGAGTGCGACCAGTTGTAAGAGAGGATGCCTTGGAGGCCGCGGGCCATGCTGCGCCGGTACTGGAGCTGCAAAGCGCTGTAGTCCGCAGCCCCGTGATTAGTGGCCACGGCGACGTCCACGGCACCGATGTCCGGCCTGAGGTAGGCCTCGCGCCGCAGCAGGCCGCGTCCCGCCGAGCCCACGTAGGAGACCGCGCCCAGACCCTTGCCGCCCAGCGCACGTTCCAGAGTAACGTTCCATTCGGTGGAGAGCGGCAGGTGCAGGTTGGGCGCCACTCCGTACCGAATGGGGATTCCCACGACCATGGCGGCCTGGCCATAGGGCGCGCCCGCGGACATCCGCAGGCTGTTGTAAGGCGCGCCATTCACGGCATCCGCCTCGGCGCTGAATCCGGAGTCGTAGTAGACCCCCACTCCGGCCCGGATCACGGATCTTCCGTCGCGAGTAAGTCCATATGCCACACCGACTCTTGGGCCGAAGTTAAAGTAACCCATTCGCCACAGCGCGGCTCCCTGCGTCAGGGCTTGAGCGGAGGACTGATCGACGTTCGCCGAAACCAAGTACTCGGCGCTGCGCAAGGCCGCCGAAGCCGGGTTCAGCTCCCAGCGCGACCCGTAAGTCAGCGTGAGCCGCGGATGAATGCGCCAGGTGTCCTGGGCATACAACGAGATGTTCCGCACCACGCTCGAAACCTGCGAGGCTTCCGAGTAGGTCACCAGCATGTTCTGGTTGGCCGCCAGGTCGGCCAGACTCTCGAAGGTGATTCCGACGCTGTACGGGGGCCCACCGCGGCGGGGCGCCAGGCGCCGGTAGTCGCCGCCGAACCGGAACTGGTGCGTTCCCCGCGTCAAGGCCACGGCATCCACGAGGTTGAACTGCCGCTCGCTGTTTGTACCGGCCGTGCCGGTAATCAGCTCTCCCACTCCCCCCACCGATAGCCGGTAGAAGGACTCGCCCGCGGGGACGGCGATAGGCAACGACAGGCTCGAGAGGTCCAGCGGTACTGCGCCGCCCTCGGGACTGGATCGCCACCGGGCGTCAACCCTGGTCTCAGCCGTGTTCAGCCGGAGCTCATTGTTGAGCCCGGGGCTGACCAGAGCGGTCAGCCCGACCGTCAGATTGTCGGAGCGGAACTGCGAAACGTTGATCTGGGAGTACCCGGACTCGGTTGCGGAGGGCGTCCGGCTGTAGCGTGCAAACAGGCTCAGGCGCGCACTGAGGGCGTGGTCCAGCCGCAGGCTTCCGGCATCCAGCCGGGAGGGTCGCGAGGCGCTGGCAGTCAGCTCGGCCAGCCCGTAGGTCAGGTCGCGCCCATTGGGCAGCGGGAAGGCGTTCAGGATTGGCTGAACAGGCCCGGGAGAGTACTGGCGCAGCAGAAGCGACGGCACGGCTTCCACCCAGGAGTAGGGTTGTTGCAGACGGAGACCCTCGTAGGAGGCGAACAGGAAGGTGCGGTTCCGGCGCACCGGCCCGCCAAACACGGCGCCGAAGTCGTTGAGACGAAGCGGGCCGCGGGCCTGCCCCGCGGCGTTGGCGAACCAGTCGTTGGCCTCCAGAAGCTGGTTGCGCAGGCCCTCGAACAGGCTCCCGTGGAAGTCGTTCGAACCCGACCGGCTGCTGACCACCACCTGCGCCCCCGGCAGGCGCCCGAACTCCGGGGAGAAACTCGAGGTCTCGATGCGGAACTCCTCGAGCGCTTCGATCGAGATGAGGTTGTGCGTGCTCCCGAAAGCGGTCATCCCGGGCAGGGAACCACCGCTGAACTGCGCCGGCATCCCAGTGCCGCTCACGCCGGTATTGGCGCTCACGCCGTCCAGCGTAAAGTAATTCGTGTTTGCCCGCTGGCCATTGGTAGTGAACTGGCCGGCTTCTCCGGAGGTGGCCGGAGTCACCAGGACGCCGGGGGCCAGCTCCAGCAAACCCAGCAGCCCGCGACCGTTCAGAGGCAGGCTGTCGATCAGTTCCCGCCCGATCACCATCCCCACAGATCCATCTTGGAGGTTCACTGGGGCGGGACCGCCCTCCACCGTTACCTCCTGCTCCATACTGCCGACTTGGAGCGTGAAGTCGATCCGGGCGTTCTGGGCGACCTCAAACCTCACCCCCAGCCGTGCGACGGTCTGGAAGCCTTCCTTGCGCGCCGTGACCTTGTAGAGGCCCGGCTGGAGCGAGGCGATAAGGTACATCCCTTCCTGGCTGGAGCGGGCTGAGCGCCGGATGCCGGTGGCCTGGTTCACCACCGTCACGGTGGCGCCGGGAACTACCGCATCGGATGGGTCCTTGACCAGGCCGAATACCTGTGCACCCTGCTGCGCCTCGAGCGCAGCCGAGAGAAGCAGGCAGCCGGACACGACCAGGGCCAGGCGCATTATCGCGTGCTCTCCCTCATAGTATCGCGATATGCCGCCGCGCGCGCCCTAAATCGTGCCAGGGCATGGGTTAGCCGCGCGGGAATCTCAGCCGGCGCCAGGCGGGTATCGGCGCCGGCCAGCAGCACGTTCAGGAGCTGGTCGGCTTCCTGGGCCGCAGCGAACACCTGTCCGGAGCCCGCCTGCCAGTCCGGCCGCAGCGCGGCATCGCCCGGCGCGGGCAGCTCCCCCGCGCCCAGTGCCGTCAGCGCGGGCATGAGGGTATTCACGATTTCGGTCGCCGTTCCGGCCAGCGCTTGCGCATGTTCGCGGCGCAGGGTAGCCAGCAGGCTTCTGTCGCCTTCGCCGAGCTGCGACTCCGCGGCAGCGGGGAACCGCTGCGCCAGGTTTCGCAGCGCGTGAGCGCGGGACATGGCGACCTCGCTGAGGTCCAGAGCGCGGGCGGCGAACTTCTCGAACGCCACCCGGCCACCAACGGCCTTCTCCATTTCGGCCTGGAGAGGCACACGCGCCGCGGCAACCGACATGGCGGCCCTAGCGGCGTCCGCGTCGGGGCCCAGCGGCTGCGGGTCGTCGAATCGCACGGCCACGCCCGACAAGCGGGCCAGCGACGACCGCACCTGTTCCTGCCGCTGAGGCTCGATTCCAGTGCCGGTCACCACCAGTTGCCGGCCGCTTCTGCTCAACTCGATCGGCTCTCCCAGGTCCGCGCCGATCTGGTGGAGCGCGGCGATTACCTGTAACTCCTGGGTGGCCCTGGCATCCGTCTCGACGCGCTGGGGCGGCGCGGCAGGTCGCGGCACGCCCTCGGGCGCCTGGACCTGCGCGATCGCCGGCGCCTCCGGGGAGGGAACCACCGGCTCGCCGGGGACGGCAGTGATCTCGACCCACTCGCTGCCGCGGAACTGGAACGTCTCGCTGAGGGGAGCAAGGTCCTGAGCGCGCAGGGTGATGGTCGCTTCGGTCAGAACGCTGTGAGCGGTGGTGGTCCGAATGCGGTACATACTCGGGTCGGGCGCGCCAACCGGTTCGACCTCGTCGCGCTTCTCGGGGAGCTGCTCGCGCCAGGCGGCATAGGATCGGGCGCTCAAGGGGTCTTCCCAATTGAAGCGCGCGGCGGCGAACAACGCTTCGACGGGTGCGGCGCCGGAGGCAGTCTCCGCGGTGTGAACGGCGGGGCGCGTGAAAGAGCGGGTGCGGGTGCGCACGCGAATCTGCCGGTGCTCCCGCGGGGTGGAGGAGTCCACGGCCACGGCTTTTCGGAGCAGCTCGGCGGCGCTCACCGCCGGCGGCCGCCCGAATCTGTACGCCGCCAGGCACGCCAGCAGCACCACGGCGGCGGCGGACAGCCAGCGGCGCGGCGCCCGGCTGGGAGCGATGGCGCGCGGCTGGTCGAATCTCTCCATTCGCACGCGAATGTCGGCCCAGGGCCGAGGAGGCGGCGGCAGGTTCGGTTTCAGCACCGCCTCTTGGTAGCGCACATAATCGCGGATGCCTCGCGCCAACTCCTCCAACTGCGCACGGCACCCCCAGCACGCCTCCAGGTGGGCGCGGATTGCCGCCGCCTCCCTCGGCCGCAGCTCGCCATCGGCGAACCGCAACAACTGGTCTTCGCCAGGGTGGAGCGCACCGAATCTAATCATGGCTCGCCCTCCTCAATCTCGTGATCGCGCGGCGCAGGAACTCGCCGACCGTGGAAGTGCCGACCCCGATCACCTGGGCGATCTCCTGATAGCGGAGACCCTCGGCACGCAAATACAGGCAGGATTTCTGCTGCGCGGACAGGCCTTCGATGGCGTGGTGCAGCCGCGCCATCCTCTCCTGCTCGATCAGCGCCTGCTCGGGGCTCTTCTCGGGGGCCGGCAGACAGGATTCGATTCCCGGCTCGAAAGGGAGGACGTAATCCTGCCTCTCCCGCAGGTTGAGCCCGTGGTTGTGGGCCACACGGAATACCCAGGCCCGCGGGTTGTGAATCGTCTCCCCTTTCCTCAGCGCGACATAGAGGCTCAGGAATACGTCCTGCGTGGCATCCTGCGCCAGCGGGGGATGGAGGCCCAGAGTCAGCAGGTATCGGTAGACGTCCTCGCGCGCCTCCAGGAACAGCCGCTCCACCTGGTCGTGTAAAGTCATCGCGGCGCGCTCGAAACGCAGTCCCGCCAACTGCAATCTTTCCGTCCCGTCTTGGGCCGCCGGATCGGGCATGACGTTCGCGCAACCAGGGGCGCTCTACTGCGTCTGGACGCAGAGCTTGGCCCCATCGTAGGACTGAGAGCCTCGAATGGTCACCGTCAGGTTCGAGTCGACGCCGCTGCCGCATGGGGGAGTGCTCGAAGCAGGCTGCGGAACCCGAAAGTTGACCTGGTACAAACCGACCGAGCCCGCCGCCAGGCCGACATAGGTCGGCTGAGACGAGGCCGCTGTGCCCGAGCCGGGGCGGGAAGTGCCGGCGTTGGGGCGGAAATCGAGATCGATCCGGACAGCGGCAGCTAGCGCGCCCCAGGGCGAGGGCGCGCCGGAGATCGCCAACGGGGTGGTGCTTCCCAGCCCGTAGGCATAGATGACCAGCTCCTCGCCGAACTTCGCCGGCTGCGAGGCCGATACCAGGGTGCCGTCGGCGTGGGTGACCAGAGACTGGCAGGGCAGCGACCCGTTATCATCGGTTCGCGCGTTGCCGCAATTGGTCAGCACGTGGATCGAGTCCATCACCGGGGAAAGCTGGAACGGCCTGCCCGGCACTCCGCTTTCCGAAAAGGTGATGTCCGTGGTTCCGATCAGGTCGATCAGCGTCATGATCAGCGGATTCCGCGGCTTCAGCTCAAACGGCACCTGCAAGGTCACCGCCGTGAGCATGCACTCCGGTAACACCGTCAGCGGATCGCTGCACGTGTTGAGCTGCTCCACCGAGAACAGGGGCACGGGAAGGGATGTGCCCGGGCCGGATTGGCGGATGATCGCCGAAATCCCCGCCAGCTCCACCGGTAGGGGTACCCTGGGCGCCCGTTCGGCGCGGGCCGGCGGCGGCAGCACGGTTCCGAGCCCCGTGAGGAAAAACGTCACCACCTGCCCTGGGGACACCCGCACCGGGATGGGGTTGACATAGCCGGCGCCGACCAACGCGATGCCGGCCTGGCCAGAGAGCATCTGGCATGCCAATAAGAATGCGACACCTATCCGCACACCCATCTTCCTCCTTACTGCTTCTAAGACAGCCTGCGCTCTATTTTAACGACAGCGCGGGCTGGCTGTCGTCAAAATCGCAGTTCGCCTGTCTTAGCATCGGAAGCATTGAATTTGGTCTCCTCGCCGGAGATCCCAGGTTTCGGCCAGGGTGTGGTATCCAGGTGCAGGAAGTTTGGACGCGGGCCTCACCGGGAGTAACCGTCGCTGACGGGTAGCGTACCAGGCCAGCCGACGCCGGGTCTCAGCCCGATTCCTCGGGCGGATCGCATCGGAGCCGGTTCTCGAAATTGGCTGAACCGGCTCCGATGCGGTTTTCCCATCTCAACTGGAAGCTGGAAACGGCACGGAGCCGACGATTCCAACGCCCTCCCGCACGATGACCAGCCGATCGGCGGCCACCTTGGCGATTTGTTCCAGGTTGCCGTTGGGCCAGCGGATTTCCAGATCGGCTGAATCCGCCGGGCCCAGCCCAAAATGGAGGCGGTGGTCGCTCACCGACAGGTAACCGGACTGGGCCAGGACCTCCTGGGCCTGCTTCTTGCCGCCGTAGTGCGCGGTCACGCGGGCGCCAATGGCGCTGCGGTTCGATTTCACGCCCTCCAGCTTGACCTTCAGCCAGTGGTTATTGCCGGAGACGTCGTTGCGCAGCAGCGACGGGGGCTCGTTCTGATTCATGATCAGAACGTCCACGTCGCCATCGTTGTCGAAATCGCCGAAAGCGACGCCGCGGCTGGCGTGGGCCGCAGTAATCCCCGGCCCTGCCTGCTCCATCAACTCCTCGAACCTGCCGTCGCCGAGGTTGCGGTAAATCAGGCGCGGCATTTTGTGGGGCTGCTCGGGGTATTTCTTCTCCACTTCGGGGTAGACGCTGCCGGTGGCGATGAAAATGTCCGGGTAGCCGTCATTGTCGAGGTCGGCAAAGCCCGTGCCCCAGCAAATGAAGCGGGTTTCGACGCCCAGGCCGGCGCGAATGGTGACGTCGGCGAAGTTGCCCTTCCCGATGTTCTGGTAAAGGGCCGGGGTGTCCTCGGTGAAGTGCGTCTTGAAGATGTCGAGCAGGCCGTCCAGGTTGTAGTCGCCGACGGCGATGCCCATGCCGGCCTGCTCTTGCCCGTCGTCGTTGAGGGCGATGCCGCGCTCCAGCCCCTCCTCGGAGAAGGTGCCGTCATGCTGGTTGTGGAACAGCAGGGCGGGCGTGGAGTCGCCCGCGACGTAGATGTCGGGCCAGCCGTCGTCGTCGAAATCGGCGGCCACGGCGGTCAGCCCGTAGCTGCCCTTCATTTTCGCGATTCCCGCGCGCTCGCTGACGTCGGTGAAGGTGCCGTCGCCGTTGTTGTGGAACAGGAGGTTGGATTCCGGCGGCAGCCCGCGCGGGCCGCAATTCACCGGGATGCCCTTCCAGTTGCAGTTGGCGTCCACACCGGTAGGGGGTACTTCCTTCGGGTCGAAAACCAGGTAGTTGGAAATGAAGAGGTCGAGCTTGCCGTCGCGGTCGTAATCGACCCAGGTGCAGCCGGTGCCCCAGCGCGGGGGCCGCAGCAGGCCCGCTTTGCGGGTGACGTCGGTGAAAGTGCCGTTGCCGTTGTTGCGGTAAAGCACGTTCTGGCCCCAGTAGGTGATGAAGATGTCGTCGAACCCGTCGTTGTTGTAATCGCCCACGGTCACCCCGCACGCCCAGCCGGTGCGGGTGAGGCCGGCCGGTTCGGTGACGTCGGTAAACGTTCCGTCGCGGTTGTTCCTGTAGAGCCGGTTGGTGGTCCCGGGCGGCGCCCCGTCCATACGCGTGCCGGAGAGCACGAAGATGTCGAGCCAGCCGTCGTTGTCGTAGTCCAGGAAGGCGATGCCGGCGCCGGTCGTTTCCAGAATGTAATCGACGCGGTCGGGCCGGCCGTAGATCGCCGGTGCGCGCAGGCCGGCTTGCTCGGCGATGTCGGTGAAGCGGGCGTTGAAAGGCCGGCCGGAGGGTTGGCTGCGCGGCGTGGGCTTCACCCCTCGAGAGGCCATCCCACCCCGCTGCCCGTAGAGGCTGCCCGCCGATGCCGCCATCAGTGCCAGTAACCGCCTGCGTGTCATCCATTCCATGATAACCTCGTGGGCCAATGGCATAATTGGAACCGGGGGTTACCGTGACACACTCGAACCTGCCGGCGCTGATCCTCGCGGCGGGTTGCTCGGCGATCCAGGCCGGGGAGCCAGCTTCCGTTGCGCCGACTCCGCCCCTGGGCTGGAACAGTTGGGACTGCTACGGTACCACCGTGACCGAGGCCGAGGTGAAAGCCAACGCCGACTACATGGCCACGCACTTGAAGCAGCACGGCTGGCAGTACATCGTGGTGGACATCCAGTGGTACGAACCCAACGCCAGGGCGCACGGCTACCGGCCCAACGCGGAGCTGGCGATGGACCCGTACGGCAGGCTGATGCCGGCGCCGAACCGGTTTCCGTCCGCCGCCAACGGGCGCGGATTCAAGCCGCTCGCCGACTACCTCCACCAGAAAGGCCTGAGGCTCGGCATTCATATCATGCGCGGGATTCCGCGGCAGGCGGTCCGCGCGAACCTGCCGGTCTATGACACGAAGATCCGCGCCGCCGATATCGCCGACACGAATTCCACCTGCGCGTGGAACACCGACATGTACGGCGTGGACATGAGCCGTCGCGGCGCCCAGGGCTGCTACGATTCCATCGTGAAGATGTACGCGGACTGGGGTGTGGACTTCATCAAGGCCGACGACATCGCTTCGCCTCTGCACGCGGAGGAGATTGCGGCACTCAGCCAGGCGATCGGGAAGTGCGGCCGGCGCATGGTGCTGAGCCTGTCACCCGGTCCGGCCGATCTCACCAAGGCCGCGTTCTACGCCGAGCACGCGCAAATGTGGCGGGTTTCGGACGATTTCTGGGACCGCTGGCCGGACCTGCGCCGGAACTTCGCCCTGCTCAGGGATTGGGCTCCCTATGTGCGGCCCGGGTCCTGGCCCGACGGCGACATGCTGCCGCTGGGACGCATCGGCATCCGCGCGGAGCGGGGGGACGATCGCAGGACCCGGTTCACGCTCGACGAGCAGCGCACCCTGCTGACGCTGTGCTCCATCGCGCGTTCCCCGCTCATGTTTGGCGGCGACCTCCCGTCGAACGACGAGTTCACGCTGGCGCTGATCACCAACGACGAGGTGCTGGCGGTCAACCAGAAGGCCACCGGCAGCCGCGAGCTCTTCTCGCGCGGCGACCAAGTCGCCTGGGTGTCGGATGCGCCGGATCGAAGGTCGAAGTACCTGGCGGTGTTCAATGTGGGCGACCAAGGCCCGGCGGACATTCGGGTCAACTGGAGCGAGTTGGGCCTTCCGGAGACCTGCGCGCTGCGTGACCTCTGGGAGAGAAAACAGATGGGACCGGTTCGCGGGGGGCACGTCTTCCCCGTTCCCTCCCACGGCGCGGGATTGTACAAGCTGACTCCCACACAGTAGGCAGCAGGGTTTCTTCAAAGCTTCCGAGCCTCCAGGTTGCGCCGTAAAGAAGCATTTCCTGGCCGATATGTTCGGTGGAGGAACTGTGGGCACCACCTGGGACCGCCACCTGGACGAAGAGACTCTCGAGAGTCACGTGATGGGCAAGGCCCGCGGCGCCAAGCGGGCGCGAATCGAAGAACACTTGCTGGTCTGTTCGGCCTGCCAGGACCGGCTGGCGGAACTGGATGAGTTTGTCGGCGCGATCCGGGACGCCGTCGGCGAGGTTCTCGACAAAGTGGGCTGGACCCACGCCACGGCCGACGGCCCGGTACGGTTACAGGCGGCCAAGTCGCGGCGCGGGCAGTGGGCCGCGCGGTTTGAGGGCAGGGAACTGGAGGGAGGACGCACCTTCGATTCGCTGCGGGAAGCGTGCGCTTTTCTGCACCGCTCTTTCGCGGAGATGTACCCGGAGCACCGCTGCACGGCCCAATGCCGCACCGACCAGCCCCTGCACGGAGCCGTGGGGGCCTGAGCCGGCGGCCGGCCTCACGGAATGTACTCGGACGCGGGAATGGTGGTGTGAGCCCCGCCATGAGGGTTAAACAGCAAGGCGATGGCCGACACCGATGCGCTATGAGAGAACACCTCCACAAAGCCCAGCCTGTTTTGGGATGTCGAGTTGAAATCCGGCAGGGAGAAGGAGGTGTGCCCCGGGCACTTCATGGGAACTTGATACTGATAAAAGGTGTTGCTCGGGTCGTCGGCGTACTTGAAGTTGATGCGGACATCAGGATCCGATGCAGTGCAAGTGTGGGCCACGATGGCGATCCCGGTGAGGAAGCCATTGCGATTGTCGAACGGGAACATGACATCGGTACTCCTGGAGTCGCCGGCAAACACGGTGGCTTCGAAGACCGGATAGCCCGGCACCTCGGCCGTGGCGAAAACACCGTAGATCACTACGTCCTCGCAGGTCGTGCTGGAGCAGGATACGACGGCCTTGGCCCAACCTTGATGGAGCGCATCACCGGGGCTCTCGTCGGTTTCGATCACCCGCGTACCCCAGCCTTGCAGGTAGACATCCACGGCGGAGTAGCTGCCGAACTGCTTGATAGGGACAGTCAAGGCGCTGCCATCGTTCCCATAGAAATACAGCCGCACCGAGGCCGTGGTCCCGTTGTAGTTCACGAACATGAACCGGTTGTGCCAGCCGCCGCCGAAGACGACGTGCGGCAAGATGGTCTTGTACTGGCCGACGAAAGTGGCCGCCTGCCTTGAGCCGCCGGCGCTTGCCGACGCCTCTTGTGCCTGTGCCGGCATCGCGAGAACCGACACGAGCAGGAACAATGCTCCAATCGCACCCATCCTCCACCTCCTGGCTCCTCAAGTTGCGCGATTCCGAGTATACCCCTCGACGCTCCGGGGCTTCAAGATAGAAAGTGGGTGTTGGCGACCCCAAACACGCATGGCTCTGTCGTGCGGTCTGGAGTCGCGGAAATGTCCCCAAATCACCGTTTCGCGGAGCGGCGGAGGCCTGAGCCGGCGGCCGGCCTCACGGAATGTACTCGGACGCGGGAATCGTGGTGTGTGCCCCGCCATGAGGGTTGAACAGCAAGGCGATGGCCGACACCCACAAGTCGGAAGAGGACGTCGCCACCTCTACAAAGCCCAGCCTGTTTTGGGACGACGAGTCGAAATCCGGCAGGGAGAAGGACGTGTGCCCCTGGCACGGCATGGTGAGGGTATGCTGGCTGAGGTCCGACGCCGCGTCGGCGTACCGGAGGTTGACGTAGACAGACCTGGTATCCGGTGCAGTGCAGCGGGCCACGATGGCAATCCCAGTGCTGAAGCCATTGCGATTGTCGAACGGGAACAGCGCATTGGTGCTCCTGGAGTCGCCGGCAAACACGGTGGCTTCGAAGACCGGATAACCCGGCACCTCGGCCGTGGCGAATACACCGTAGATCACTACGTCCGCGCAGGTCGTGCTTCCGCAGGATACGACGGCCTTGGCCCAACCTTGCTGGAGCGCATCACCGGGGCTCTCGTCGGTTTCGATCACCCGCGTACCCCAGCCTTGCAGGTAGACATCCACCTCGGTGTAGGTGCCGAACTGCTTGATGGGGACAGCCAACGCGCTGCCATCGTTCCCATAGAAATACAACCGCACCGATGCCGTGTTCGAATTGTAGTTCACGAACATGAACCTGTTGTGCCAGCCGCCGCCGAAGACCACGTGCGGCAAGATCGTCTTGTACTGGCCGACGAAAGTGGCCTGCCTGGGGCCGCCGGCGGTTGCCGACGCCTCTTGTGCCTGTGCCGGCACCCCGAAAACCGATAGCAGCAGTAGCAACGCAGAGACCGCGCGCATCATCCGCCTCCCATGTTCCTCAAGTGACATGATTCCGAGTATATCCCCGATTCCGCCGGAAAGAGCGAATCGCGCTATGATTTCGGCGTATGAGTTGGGTTGAGGTGACCGACCATTCGGGCGCGTCCGAGGGCGCTCTGGGGCAGTTCATCGCTCCGGCCCTCGATGCCGTGCCCGCCCGGCTGGCCTCGCGGCTGGGGCGTTGCCAGATCCTGTTGCTGCCCCGCCTGGCGGATCCAGAGGCGACCTCACAGTGGACCGCAACTGGGTCTGGTCTGGAGGTGGAGGTGGCGGTCGGGGGTGCCGACCCGCACGACCTGGCGCTCGAAGCGCTCCTGTGCCTGGGACAGGCACTCTGGGAGTCCACGACCCCTGAGGAGCGCGCCGCCTGGCTGAAGCTCCTGGACGCAGAGATGCGCGAGAATGTCGCCGGGGAGATCGACGAGGAGGCGCTGGAGGAGAAGCGCTGGCTGCTGGGCAGCCGCACGCTGGCCCGCAGCCCGAGGCGCCTGCTGCGCTATGCCGGCGTTTGCTTCGCCTCGACGCTCGCCGAGTACATCCACGCGCTGTGGCACGATGTCACTGTCCGCAGCGGCCCGGAGCACCTTCCGGCGGAATGGCTGCGGCGGCGCCTGGAACTGTTCGAGCGCTGGTTCCCGCCGCCTGCGGGGCGCCGCCTGTTCGCGGGGTAGCCACAGCCGGAAAGTGGCGGAAGCGGGTCCGATTCTGCTATAAATTCGTTTCCGGCACCGGAGTCAATCATGCCTACACTCATTGAGACAGCGACCCCCAAGCTGCTGCTGATCCGAGAAATCGCGGATAAGCTCGGCATTCCCGACGACTATCTGGAGTACTACGGCAAGCACACCGCCAAGCTGCGGCTGGAGCTGCTTTCCGATTCCCCGACGGCGCGCAGGGGAAAGCTGATCCTGGTGACGGCCATCACGCCGACCAGCCACGGCGAAGGCAAAACCGTGATCTCGATCGGTCTGACGCAGGCGCTGGAGCGGAGCGGCCGGAAAGCCATCGCCACGCTGAGGGAGCCGTCGCTGGGCCCGGTCTTTGGGATCAAGGGCGGCGCCACGGGGGGCGGCCTCTCGCAAGTGCTGCCCAGCGAGATCATCAACCTGCATTTCAACGGCGATTTCCACGCCGTCACCTCGGCGCACAACCTGCTGGCGGCGATGATCGACTCGCATATCCACCACAACAACTCTTTGCGGATCGACGTGGACAACATCTTCTGGCCCCGCGCCATCGACATGAACGACCGCGCCCTGCGGCACGTCATCGTGGGACTCGGCGGGAAGGTCAACGGTGTCCCGCGCGAGACCGGGTTCGTGATCACGGCGGCTTCCGAGCTGATGGCCATCCTGGCGCTGGCCAACTCGCGCGAGGATCTGCGCCGCCGGCTGGGCGAGATCGTGGTGGGGTTCGATCTGGATGGCGGCGTGCTCCGCGCCCGGGACCTGGAAGCCACGGGCGCCATGATGGTCCTGCTGAACCAGGCGATTATGCCCAACCTGGTGCAGACCACCGAGCACACGCCGGCGCTGGTCCACGCCGGCCCCTTCGCCAACATCGCCCACGGCACCTCCAGCGTCATCTCGCAGAGGATGGGGCTCCAGCTTGCCGACTACGTGGTGAATGAGACCGGCTTTGGGGCGGACCTGGGCGCCGAGAAGTACCTGGACGTGGTCATGCCCTCCTCCGGGCTCAGGCCCTCGGTGGCGGTACTGATCGTCTCGGCGCGGGCGCTTTGCGAGCAGGGCTCGGGCCACGCCACGCTGGCGCACTACGATACGGCGGCGCTGCGCGCCGGCTTCACGAACCTCGCCCGGCACATCGATAACCTGCGCAAGTTCCGCATCCCCATCGTGGCGGCCGTCAATCGCTTCGCCAGCGACCCGCAGTCCCACATCGATCTGATCCAGGACTACTGCCGCGTGGTGGGCTGCGAGAGCGCGGTGGCGGATGCCTTCGAGAAAGGCGGAGAGGGCGCGCTCGATCTCGCCGAGAAGGTGGTGTCCGCGGCCGAGGCGGCCGACCCGCTCGAGGTCCGCTCGCTTTACCCCCAGGAGATGAGCATCGAGAAGAAGATGGAGACCGTGGCGCGGGAGATCTACGGCGCCGCGGGGGTCTACTTCGAGACCCCGGCCCGCAAAGCCATCACCAAGTTCACGGAATTGGGCTTCGGCCACCTGCCGGTCTGCATCGCCAAGACGCAATCCTCGTTCTCGGACAATCCCAAGCTGATCGGCGCGCCGCAAGGATGGACCCTGACCGTCACCAACGCCCACCTGTCGGCCGGGGCGGGGTTCATCGTGGTCATCGCCGGGAACATGCTGCTGATGCCCGGTCTGGGAAAAGTCCCCCAGGCGGTGAAGATGGACGTGGATAACTGCGGCGAGATCCTGGGATTGCGGTAAGATTGGCTTCAGGCCCGTTTATCCGAATGACCGCGGCAGGGCCGGAGGTCGCCATGGAGTTCTTCGAGGTAGTCCGTCAACGGCACTCGATTCGGAACTACAGCTCGCGGCCGGTCGAGCAGGGGAAATTGGACCGCGTCCTGGCAGCGGCGAACCTGGCCCCATCGGCAGCGAACCTGCAATCCTACGAGGTTTACGTGGTCACGAAAGTGAAGCAGCGCGCGGCGCTCGCCAAGGCGGCCTGCGCGCAGGGATTCGTGCTGGTCGCGCCCCTGTCCCTGGTGTTCTGCACCAACCCGGTGCGTCTCCTCGAACGGTACGGAGAGCGTGGCAGGGGGCTTTACGCGGTTCAGGACGCGACCATCGCCTGCGCCTACGCTCAACTGGCCGCCGCCGCCCAGGGTCTGGGGACGGTCTGGGTTGGCGCGTTCGACCCGGATGCAGTGCGCCAGGTCATAGGCGCCCCCGACGAGATGGAGCCGGTGGCCATCCTGCCGATCGGCTACCCGGAAGGGCAACCCGAGATCAAGGGGCGCCGCCCGCTGGAGGATCTGGTCCACAGCGTCTGAGACCGCGCCACGTCCCATCTCTGGCACGGCCAATCCCACGAGCGCGCACCGGCGGCCCGGCGCTGCTCGATGGCTCAATGGGTTAGCGCTGGTCGCCGAGTTGCCCCCTCCGGAGGCCGGGGATGTCGTATGCCGAAACGCGAGCGAATCCGCGAGGCCCTTTCAGGCCCGCTGACTCCGGAGTACCTCAAACAGAAGGCTGACCAAGGCTGGTCCCTGATGGGGCTCAGTCTGGAGTGGGAACGCGAGATCGAGACCGGCCTGCCCCGCGGCGAAGCCTCGAGCCTCCGGGAGGAGGTTCCCTATGGGCTCCGTGTGGCCCAGGATGGCCTGCATCTCGAAGAGAACGCGGCCGAAAAGGAGACCCTGGTCCGGATGATGGATCTGATTGTCGAGGACCACTCCCTCAGCCGCGTCGCCGAAGAACTGAACGGCCGGGGCTTCCGGACCCGGCAGGGGGCGCTGTGGACGGCCAGCGCCGTTTTCAACATGATCCCGCGGCTGGTCGAGGTCGGCCCGCGCATCTTCTCGAGCGATGAATGGGTGGCGCTGCGGAGCCGCCTGGCAGGCGGGGTGCGGTAGGGCTACGCCAGCGCGCGGACGTCGAGCGGCGTTCCTTTTCGCTCATCGCGCTGGAGCGCGATCGCGCCGGTGGCGCAGGCGACCTGGCAGACGCCGCAGCCCATGCAGCGTTCCCAATCCCGCGTCACGGCGCCGTCGCCGTCCGAGAGGGCGCGAAAGGCGCAGGCCTCGACGCAGTCGCCGCAGTGCGCGCACAGCTCGGGATCGATCTGGGCCACGTAGCCGGAGCTCACGAGCACCGGCACGCCGAACTCGACCATCGCTTGGATTCCCGCGCAGCAGCACTTGCAGCAGTTGCAGATCGCGTAGAAGCGGTTCAGCATGGCGTCTTTGAACCAGGCCGTGTGGACGTGACCTCGCGCGTGCTCGGTCTCGAGCAGTTCCAGCGCTTCGGCCTGGGTGAGCCGCCGGGCCGAAGCCTGCTGATCGAGGACCAGACCGGTCATCGGCTGCCCGATGATCATGCATACCTTCGTGGGTTCGCAATGCACCGGCCGGCTGTGGCGGCAGGGGCAGTCGAACACCACCACGTCCGGCGGCGATTTCAGGATGATGTCTCGGGCCACCGGGTAGGGGATGATCTGCTCCTGGTCGCGGGCAACGACATCGTGATCCAGCCCCACGATGGCCCGGGCGTGGTCGTGCGCGAGCACCTTGCCATGATAGCGATCGGCCACCCACTGCTTGGCGGATGACGGCGGTCCGTGGGTGGCCAGCCGCAACAACGTCTTGACGTACTGCCGGGTCCAGCGGCCGTAAACGTACCCATGCAGCGCCCGCAACCCGAATCCGCTCTCGCGCAGGAATCTCCAGGTCGACGTCATCTTGACACGAACACGACGATGCTGCGGCCCTTCACCGGGTAGTTCTCGCCGAAGTACTGCACCTCGTCTCCCGCGTCGGCGATGTCGTTCGGAGACGCCTCGGCGGTATCCACGGCGAGGTACCAATATCGCCCGGCCAGCGGCGGGAGATCGAATTCCAAGGTCTCCCAGTACATGTTCATCATCACGTGGAGATCGGCGTCGCCGTTAAAGCCAGCCAGCGTAAAGGCCAGCACCCGCGCGTCGGGGTCGGACCAGCCGGGGCAGTTGAGCCGGCAGCCATGCCAGGCGACCTCGGGCATCCCCCGCTCGTTCACCGCGCCTCCGAAGAAGCGGTTCTTGCGCACCACCGCGTGGCGCTTGCGGAAGTCGATGATGCGTCTCCAGAAGCGCAGCAGGCCCGCGTTGGTCTCCGCCAGGCTCCAGTCGATCCAGCTCAGCTCGTTATCCTGGCAGTAGGCGTTGTTGTTGCCGCGCTGCGTTCGGCGGAGCTCGTCGCCGGCCAGGATCATCGGCACGCCGCGCGAGAGCATCAGGATGGTGGCGAAGTTCTTCACCTGCCGGGTGCGCAGCGCGTCGATCTCCGGATCGTCGGTCACGCCCTCGAGGCCGCAATTCGAGCTCAGGTTGTCGTCGATGCCGTCGCGATTGCCCTCCCCGTTGGCGTCGTTGTGCTTGACGTTGTAGGAGACCAGGTCGTTCATCGTGAACCCGTCGTGGCAGGTCACGAAGTTGATGCTGTTGGCCGGCGTCTCGCCCTGAGCCTGGTACAGATCCGAGCTGCCCGCGACGCGGGTCGCCAGCGCGCCCACGACGCCCGGCTCGCCCCGAACGAAGCGCCGGATATCGTCGCGGTAGCGCCCGTTCCACTCCGACCAGCGATCGCCGGGGAAACGGCCGATCTGGTAAAGCCCCGCGGCATCCCAGGCCTCCGCGATCACCTTGGAGTCCATCAGTTCCTCGTCCAGCTCGATCTGCCAGACCACCGGCGGGTGGGCCACCGGCATCCCGTTCTCATCCCGCGCCAGCACCGAGCCCTCGTCGAAGCGGAATCCATCCACGTGCCCCTCGCGCACCCAGTAACGCAGGGACTCGACTATCAGTTTCTGGACGATGGGATGGTTGCAGTTGAAGGTGTTGCCGCAGCCCGTGTAGTCGTAGTAGAACTGCCGGTCCCCGGGCGCCAGGTAGTAGTACACCCGGTTGTCGATGCCCTTGAAGCAGAACACCGGGCCCTGGTGGTTGCCCTCGTCGGTGTGGTTGAACACCACGTCCAGGATCACCTCGATGCCGGCCTTGTGCAGCGCCTTCACCAGGTCGCGGAACTCGTCCAGATGATTGCCAGCCTGCGGGTTCACGCAGTAGGCCGATTGCGGGGCGAAGAACCCCATCGTGCTGTAACCCCAGAAGTTCCCGAGCGGCTGGCCGTTCACCTGTCGCAGAACGTCGGTCTCGTCGAAATCGAAAATCGGGAGCAGCTCGACGGCCGTTACGCCCAGTTCCTTCAGGTACGGGATCTTCTCGATGAGGCCGCCGAACGTGCCCGGGTGGGCCACGCCGGCGGTGGGTGACTTGGTGAAGCCCGCCAGGTGCATCTCGTAGATGATGCTGTCCTCGATGGGGCGGTCGATGGGGCGATCGCCTTCCCAGTCGTAGGTCGAGGGGTCGATCACCACCGAGCGCATCGAGGTGGCGACGTTGTCCTCGGGGCCGCAGGCATCGACGCGCTTCCAGAGGTCGTTGGTGTTGCCCCGGGCGTAGGGGTCGATCAGGACCTTGTTCCGATTGAAACGGTGCCCGGCGGACAGGTCCTGGGGGCCGTCCACGCGGTAGGCGTAGTGCGCTCCGGGCTGGAGTCCCGGCACATGGACGTGCCAGAAATGGAAGGTCTTGTTCACATACGGATCCAGAACAATCACCTGGCTGGGCTGCGGGTCGTCGTGCTTTTCAAAAAGCAGGAGCTCGACCCCGGTGGCATTCTCGGAAAACAGCGAAAAGTTCACGCCCTCGGCCGTGGGGGTGGCGCCGAGGGGGTGGGGGCGGCCTGGTTCAACCGAGTAGGGCATGATTCCCAGTTCTAGCATGAAACCGACGCCGGCGAGCGGGTGGATCAGTGCTTTCGAGACAGCGCCGGTTCCGAGGCGGGACGGGGTTTCTTGGCGCTGGCGTGTCCCAGCGCCACTTCCAGCAGGGCGTGCGTTCGGAGGAACCGGGAGCTTTCAATCCGGTAGCCCCCCGGCGGTATGGCATCCGCTTCGATCCGTATCCGAAGTTCCAGCAAGTCTTCGGGGAGGATTGCCTTGGCCCAAACGGGGTTCTCGTAGGCGAGTTTCGAAAACAGGTCCAAAACGCCGGCTGGATCGTAGCCTGCGGCCTTCAGATAACCGGTGGCTGCCGCGGTTGCGTCCCGTTCCCGTTGGCGCGCCTCTTCGGGCCCAGGCGGTGTCAGTCGCGAGGCCAGGACACAGCCATCCCGAAGAATCGCGACCTTCCCCTCCTGCGCGTGCGCAAAATGGTGGGCCAGTAAGCCGGCCAGCTCGGCTTCGTTCTCGATACGTTCCAGCAGGCCGCCGCTGATGTAGAGAACGCGATTGGGCAGGGGGGATGCATACTGTTCGGAACTCCGTGTAAGGCGGACTTCCAGCGGCTGTGCGCCGATCGCGCCCGCGACGGTGTTCTCAATGTGCTGAAGGTACTGGACGATCGCCGGATCGTCGATTCTGCCATCCCGTTGTTCGAGGGACTGTGCAGCCTGCCGACCCAGTGCCCATTCCTTTCGGATCTGAGGTGAAGGTTCATCGCGCGCCGGAACCTGGCAGATTGCAGGGCGAGCCAGAAGGGAGAGAAGTGCCACACTACCGCGGAAGACGCCCCAGGCTGGCACAACATCCTCCCATTTTGGAGTTTACTACAGAACCTCGCAAAATGCGGTGACAGTACGCGTAAATGCGGGGACAGTCACCCTGTTTCCAGGTTTTCCGCCCCTGGGCTGAATCTCGGTGACAGTCGGCGTCATGGCGTGGTGCGCCACTCGTGGGGATGGGAATGGGCGTGAGGGGCAACCGGGGACAGCCTGAGCCGTCCCGACTGCGGACGGCCTAGGCAGTCCCTCGGTTGCGGGCGCCCGTGTCAGTCGGCGGCCTGGAAAACGCGCCCTGGGACAGTGGACTCAGTCGCCGTATTTTGCGTCCTAAAGAAGGGCCGTGAACCCGCCGAAGATAAGGGAGACACCATTGGGTTGGAGTGTATGCCGAGCAGGGTGCTGACGGGCAAAGACGCGCAGCCGGTCCAGCCGGTCTCCTGGCGGAGGGTGGTCGCGGGTGGCGCGGCGGCCATCCAGGGACAGATCGACTCGCTGTTGGCCCGTATCGCGCAACTCGAGCAGGAGATGGCCCAACGCGAGCAGCAGGCTCTCGCGGTGGGATATCGCAAAGGGGAAGCCGCCGGGCAGGAACAAGCAGTTGCGCGGCTCGATCCGGTGGCGGAACAGCTTGCGCGAGCGGTCTCGGATCTCTCCCAATTCCGGCGCAAGCTCCGGCGGGACGCCGAACACGACGTGGTGAAACTGGCGCTGGCAATCGGCAAGCGCATCCTCCACCGCGAGATGAGCCTCGACCCGGAGGCGATTCTGGGGGTGGTGAAGGCGGCGCTCGAAAAGCTCGAGGGCCGCGAGGTGGACCGGGTGCGGGTCAACCCCGCCAACGCCGATATCGTGAGGAAGCACGTGGAGCGGCTGGGCCAAGGCCAGCGGCTGGAAGTGGCCGCGGACGAGCGCCTGGACCGCGGCGCGGTGGTGTTCGAGACCGCGCGCGGCAATCTGGACGTCTCGGTGGACACGCAGCTCGAGGAGATCCAGCGCGGGCTGGTGGACAGATTGCAGCAGCAGCCATGACCGATTCCGGCAGGCTGGATCTCACCCCGTACTTCCGCAGCGTCGAGCACGCGGACCCCTACCGTTGGACCGGGACCGTGGTGGCCATGACGGGCCTGCTGGTGGAATCCAGCGGACCCGCGGTCGCGGTCGGCGACTTCTGCGAGATCCACAGCGCCGACGGGCGGAGAATCCGCACCCAGGTGATCGGGTTCCGGGACGGGCACGTGCTCTCGATGCCCTTCGAGGAGACCAGCGGGCTGGAATTGGGCAGCCTGATCGTGGCGCGCAAGGAGGACGCGCGCGTGGAGGTGGGTCCCGGGCTGCTGGGGCGCGTGCTGGACGGATTCGGCAAGCCCATGGATGGCGGGCCGCCCCTGGAGGCGGCAGGCGCCTACGAGCTGTACAAGGCGCCGCCCGGGCCGCTCGAGCGCGAGCCCATCGTCGAGCTGCTGGTCACCGGCATCCGCGCCATCGACAGCCTGCTGACTTGCGGCAAGGGGCAGAGGATCGGAATCTTCGGCGGCAGCGGGGTGGGCAAGAGCATGCTGCTGGGGTCGATGTGCCGGCACAACTTCGCCGATGTGAGCGTGGTGGGGCTCATCGGCGAGCGCAACCGCGAGGTCCGCGCGTTCATCGACCAGGACCTGGGCCCGGAAGGCATGAAGCGCTCGGTGGTGGTGGTGGCAACCTCGGATCGTCCCGCCCCCCTGCGCATCCGCGCCTGTTTTGTGGCGCTCGCCATTGCCGAGTACTTCCGCGACCAGGGCGCCGACGTGCTGCTGGTGATGGATTCCGTGACGCGCTTCGCCATGGCGCAGCGCGAGATCGGGCTGGCCGCGGGCGAACCGCCGAGCCAGAAGGGCTATACGCCTTCGGTGTTCAGCCTGCTGCCCCAGGTGTTCGAGAGGGCGGGGAAGTTCCGGCGCGGGTCGATCACCGGGTTCTTTACGGTGCTGGTGGAAGGCGACGACATTACCGAGCCCATCGCCGACGCGGTGCGCGCCATCCTGGACGGCCACGTCGTGCTCTCTCGCCAGCTCGCGTCCCTGGGGCACTATCCGGCCATCGACGTCCTGAATTCGGTAAGCCGGCTCAGCACCCAGGTGGCCAGCCCGGAGCAGCGGGACGCGGCCCGGCGGCTGCGCGAAGCGCTGAGCACCTACCAGCAGTCGGAGGACCTGATCCAGTTGGGAGCGTATGTTTCGGGCTCGAATCCGCGGCTGGACTCCGCCATCCGCTCCCGCCGGCAGTTGCTCGATTTCCTCCAGCAGGATATCTCCGGGAAGTCGCCGCTGGCGGAGACGGTGAGCCGCATGCAGGGCCTGGCCCGGCTGCTTTCCTGACGCAATCCGATGCGCCGCTTCCGGTTCCGTCTTGAGACCGTGCTGGGGTGGCGCCGCCTCCACCTCGAGCTCGAAGAGACCAAGCTCCAGCGCCTGTTTGAGGAGTTGCGCCGGGTCGATCTTGCCGAGGACCGGCTCGACACCGAGAAGTCCGAGGCGGACCGGGCGGTGCTGAACTCCCCGAGCGTCGAGGCGCGCGACTTGGCCGCGCTCGACTCACACCGGCTCCATGTAGCGCGGGAGAAAGGGCGCCTGCGAAAGGAACGCGCCGACTGCCAACGCCGCATTGCGGCACAACGCGACCGGGTGCTCAAAGCCGAGCGCGACGTCCGCCTGCTCGAGAAGCTCAAAGAGCGGCGCCTGGCCGAATGGCAGACGGCCGCGGACCGCGAGCAGGAGGCGCTCGCCTCCGAGCTCTTCCTGGCCAGGTGGCACAGAAAGTAGCGCCTGGCTGCCGCCGCCCCGCTCTGGTACAGTGTTCGTGAAGGTGACCTATCGAGTGCGCGCCAGGGGAGGGAACGGATGAAGGCGCTTTTCTCGCTGCTCGCAGTTTCGGCCAGTCTGGCGGCCCAGGGGCCGCGGCAGACCATGCGGCCGGTGATCCGCGGACGCCAGTACGCGGTGGTGTCCATGAAGCCGGAAGCCACGCAGGTGGCCGAACGCATCTTGCGCGCCGGAGGCAACGCCTTCGACGCCATCGTAGCGGGCCAGGCGGTGCTGGGTATCGTCGATACGCCGTACAACGGCGTCGGCGGCGATGCGGTGGCGCTGATTTACGATGCGGGCGCCAAGAAGGTGTTCTCGCTGAACGCCGAGGGCACGGCGCCCAGGCTGGCCACCATCGAGTGGTACAAGGCGAACCGGGGTGGCAAGCTCCCGGTGGATGACACGCTGCTTTCAGGCACCGTGCCCGGCGTAGTGGATGCCTGGTATATCCTGCTCGACCGCTGGGGCACCATGAAGTTCGCCGACGTGCTGGCGCCGGCCATTGAGATGGCGGAGAACGGCTTCCCGCTCGGCAACCGGATGGCCGCGGCCATCGCGCTGATCCCCAAGATCCGGAAGTACCCCACCAGCATGAAGGTGTTCTTTCCCGAGGGCCGGGACCCCGCGCCCGGCGAGGTCTGGAGGAACCCGCAACTGGCCCGCACGTTGCGAAGGCTGGTCGAGGCCGAGCGCGCCAACGCGGCCAAAGGACGGCACGCCGCCCTGCGCGCCGCCCGCGATGTCTTCTACAAGGGCGGCATCGCGCGCGAGATGGCGCAATTCTCGGAACAGAACGGCGGGCTGTTCCGCGCCCAGGACTTCGCCGGCTATAGCGCCCGGATCGAGGAGCCGGTGTGGGTGGACTATCGCGGCTACCGGGTCTACAAGAATGCGTCCGCCAGCCAGGGCCCCGCCGAGCTGATCGCGCTGAACCTGCTGGAGGGCTATGACCTCAAGGCGCTGGGGCTGAACAGCGCGGACTACATCCACCTGGGCGTGGAGGCGGCCAAGCTGGCTCTGGCCGACCGCGACAAGTACCTGGGCGACATGGACTTCATCCAGATCCCCTACCAGGGCTTGCTGTCGAAGGACTACGCCCGCGAGCGGCGCAGGCTCATCGATCCGGCGCGCGCCTCGCTGGAGCTGCGGCCGGGCACGGCGGAGAAATTCGCGCCCGGGGTGGGGCCGCTCGAGCGCCCGCTGGACTTTCAACTGGCGGGCGATGCGGACCACGCGGGCGACACCAGCTACATCGCGGTGGTCGACAAGGACCGCAACCTGGTTTCCCTCACGCCCAGCCTGCACAGCGCCTTCGGCACCGGCGTGGTCATGGGCGAGCTCGGTTTTTCGTTCAACTGCCCCGGCGACTACTACTCGCTGGTTCCGGGCAATGCCAACGCGCTCGAGCCGGGCAAGCGGCCGAGGAGCACGTTACAGTCCACGCTGGTGACCAAAGACGGCCTGCCGGTGATGGCGCTGGGCAGCCCGGGCGGCGACGATCAGTGCCTGCGGACTATGCAGACCTTCCTCAACCTGGTCGAGTTTGGCATGAACGTTCAGCAGGCCATCGAGGCGCCCCGCTGGACCACGCGCGCCTTCCCCTCCTCCCCGTTTCCCCACGTCATGTATCCGGGCGACCTGGGCCTCGAGGAGCGCATCCCCGAGGGGGTGCGAAAGGACCTTGCCGCCAGGGGGCACCGCCTCCGCATCCATGCTCCGTGGTCGCTCGGATCCAATGGGGCCATCGTGATCGATCCGCGGACCGGCGTGATCGGCGCGGGGGCGGACCCGCGCGTCGACGCCTACGCCTTGGCCTGGTAGCGGCGTTACGGCCCGTAGGTAATCTTCGACTCGCCGGTGTAGTGGTGGTAGTTGCGGAAGTCGATCACGTTCCGCGCGCACATGCTCGAGCCGCGCTGGCAGCTCAGAATCTCGGCGTGCACCGGCAGTAGGAATTCGCCCGGGCCGCCGAGGCGGATGTACTGGTAGTCCACCGTGGATTCGATGGTGTCGAACGGAAACTCCTGCGGGATCCGGCGTGCCTGCATCTCGATGCGCAACACGCGGCCGGACCTCGGGTCCACCCACACGGAACCGCGGTAGGCGGGCTGCACCAGTTGCGAGGGCGCGTGGATGCTCCAGTGGGAATGCTCCCGCTCCACCGAGAAATCGTAGACCACCGCAGAGAGGCCGGCAATCGTGTCGCCGCCGCGCCTCCGGAATTCGGCGTCCGTCGAGGGCGAGAACAGGTCCGCCAGAACGCTGCCGTACTCCCCCTTGGACCATGCGCCCCCCGTCTCCTCCATGCTCTTGACGGACTGCTTGCCGTTGATCTTGAGGTTGCGGTAGTGCTCCCGGCCCTCTTCGTAGACCACCTCGGCGGAGAGGATGTCCTGGGGCCTCCAGTCGACCGGGCGCGAAGCGCTTTGGAAGCGGGCGGTGAACTGCTCGCAGATGTAGTTCGGCAACTTCTCGTCGAACGCCAGGGCCGCCGAGCGCGCCTTCTCGATGACCGAATCGGCCTTGGGTGGCTCAGGCACGGGTGCCAAGGGCGTGGAAGGCGGCGGGGCAAGCGCTGCCGTCTCGACGGGCGCCGTCTCGGCGGGCGGCTCAATCGTGGTGCGCCGCGCGGGGGCGCCGTGACGCAGCACGGGCGGGCCGGGGTCGTCCGCGCCGACGCGGATCGGCGGTTGTGCGTCGCGGATCTGGGGCCGCTCCGGCTCCGGCTCTGGCGCGGCCGCCGCCGGCGTGGCCTCGTCGTCTTTGAGGGTCTCCTCCTTGCGTGGCGAATCGGCTCTGCGGAGCACCGGCGGCCCGTCCTCGCTGGAGGGTTTCTGAACCGAGCCCCCGGCCGGTTTGGAAGCGCTGGCCTGCTCCTCGGCCGAGCCCGCTTTCTGCCAGGTCACGGTGGCCGCGTAGAGGAATCCCTGATCGTCCTGCGTCGCCTCGACCAACAAGTGATCGCCCGCCTTGAAGTCCGCGGGTTTGGCCTCGGCCGAGTTCTTGTAGAACTTGGTCGTTTCGGTCCGCTTCAGCGTGAGGATGCGGGTGTCCTGCGCCTCGACGACCAACTCCTTGGCATCCAGGCTGCGGAGAATCCCGGAGACACTGACGCTGGGCCCGGCATCCGCCGGCGTCTTCTTCTGCTTGCTGCGGCGGGGGATCCCTGGCACGCCCGCGCCCGGATACTGCCCGGGCGGGTACCCGCTTCCCGGATACTGAGCGGGAAGCGGGTACTCTGCCACCAGGAACACCAGGGGAAGGACCCAGCGGTGCACAACCGTGAGATGCACGATGGATGCACCAGGTTACCTGGGACTATGGTGTCCGGTCGAGCGGGCGTCTCCGGGGCTCGGGACCGGCGGCCGGTCGTTCCCCGCGGAACGTCGCCGGCCTGCCCTCAATCACGGTGTAGCCGGCCGGGACCTCGAAGAGCGAGTGGTCGGGTTCCCCCAAGGCGATCTTGGTCAGCTTGTAAGAGTCCTGACCCATGCGCGGATCGTTGTGCGTCATCAGCACGACCACCCGCAACTGGGGCGAGAACCACCGCTCGGTCACGGCCACGATCGGACGCTCGTTGCCGATCTTCCCAGCCAGGATGGTAGTCGTGACGCGCCTGCCCTCGGCCTGAACCCCCTCAATCTGCTTGGGGCCCAAAGATTCGATCTTCAGATCCTCGTCGTTGGGCGGGCCGGCGTGCATCATCCCGCGGCCGGGGCCCGCTGCGGGCGCCATCCTCCCCCCAAAGCCTCGAGCGGGCGCCATCCTCCCTCCAAAGCCTGGAGCGGGCGCCATCCTCCCCCCGGGGCCTCCAGCACGCAGGGGCACCTTAGTCGCGGTTTTCTGGGCGGGGTCGAGCACGTAGGTGAAACCGGCCACCGGATCGCTGATCGTGACCAACTGCTTGAGATCGCCCGTGGGCGCCAATGGACCCATGCCGCCCGGCACGGACTCGTTTCTGGTGCGCCCTTGACCGTCGCGATATACCGCCCCGGTGATGACGCGGTGAATCTTGTTACCGTCGCCGAGCGTCTGGTTCACCTCGGTAACCGCCTGCGCGGAATATGGCGCTCCCCTGACGACTCCGCCGGGCGGGGCCATTTCCGCCCCGATCCAGTGGGCGACGTCGCCCTGACGGCCGCCCGCCGGAGGACCGCTCGGCCCCATGGGGCGCTGCGCGGCCGCCAGTGTGACAAAGACCATGGCAGCCAACGCCGACTTGATGCACGTATTCCTCATGTTCTCTCTCTCCTGTCTCGAATCAGTTCACAAACCGGATGGCGCGGGCGGTCCCGTCCGGGCCCAGCACAACATCGGCTTTTACGGGCTCCTCGGCGCGCTCCGGATTCATGGGCAATCCAAACGAAACCAACACCGTGCGCGGCAGCTTCATGCGCACCACCGGCGCCCCCTCGAGCGCGGCCAGGTCGGCGTCCTGCTCCAAGGGAAAATACTGCGTCGCATACTCGCCGGTTTCGGCGATCACCGCGGGTTGCGAGGCGGCTGAATCCCGGTTTGCCGCCGGCCCAGGCGCCCGAAGCTGCAATGCCACGGCGACGGCAAGAACCAGCGTCGCGGCCGCGACTCCCCAGATCGGCCAGAGGACGCCGCGTCTCGAAGCCGGTTGCGTGCGCACGCCCCGGCGATAAGCCGCAACCAGCGCCCGTTCTACACGGGCTGGAGCCTCGAGGCTTTGCGAACCGGTCGCCAGCAGGCGCAGAGCCGCGGCCACTTCACGCTCACTCGCCAGGCGCGCCGCGCAACGCGAGCAGGTCTGGGCATGGGCCAGTGCGGCCACATCCGCCCCCCACCCGCGCGCCAGCTCGAACAGCATGTCGTCGACTTCCCGGCAGTTCATATCGAGCACCTCGCCGGCTTGTTCTGGCCGGCCACCACTGGGTCCCGCGCCGCCGCCCCCAGCCTCTGCGCCAGCAGGCCGCGCGCCCGATGCAGCCGCGACCGCACCGTCCCGACGGCGCAGCCCATAGCCGTGGCGGCCTGCGCGTAATCCATCTCGTGCAGCTCGCAAAGCACCACCACTTCTCTGTAGTGAAGCGGGAGCGCCAGCACTGCGGAACGCACCCACTCGATGGTCTCGTTGCGCGTCACAAGCCCGAGCGGGTCTGAGTCCGGCGACGCCAGCTCGGCCCGCGCCTCAAGCTCCCGAGACGCGGGCCGATCCAGCGACCGTAGCACATGGTTCCTCGCGATCCCGTACAGGAATGCCGCAAGCGAACCCCGCCGCGGATCGAATTTCGCGCCGTCGCGCATGAGCGCCAGGAAAACCTCCTGGGTCACGTCCTCGGCGGCAGTCGCCGATCCGCTCATATGCAACGCGAAACGGTACACCCCGCCTTGCCGGCGGAGGTACAGGGCGACAAAGGCCTCCTCATCGCCGGAGAGCATCCGCTGCAACAAGTCTTCGTCGCTCAAGAACTGCTCGTCCATCAAGCTGTCAGTATTGATTCGGCTGGGGGGCTGCGGAAGTTCCCGAAAGTTTTCGTGGTGGCTGGCGCCCGGCGCCGATCCCCGCCCTGGCCGTGATGTTAGCACAGGGTTCGGGAGCTCTGTTGCCGCGGGATTCAGGGGTCGGCGCGCGACGCCGCCCACGCCATCAAGGCGTCGAGGACTCGGGGGCCGGCGCCGCTTGCGCCGGCTGGTCTTGTTCCTTTGCCGGGGGTTGTGTGGTTGCCGCAGGCTCAGGCGGAGGATTCGTGGCACCCCCCTCCTGCGCCGCCGCCGGATCGGATGCCGGTGCGGCCGGTAGCGCCAGCGCGCCCAGCGGGGAAGGACGCCCCAATACGCTCCGGATGCTCTCGCTCACGATCCGTCCATCCGCGAGGCTGGTCAGCTCGATGCGGAATCCCACGTCGCCGGTGGCGGGCGTGTACACAAATCCCCCGGTCCGCAGTTCGTTGGCGGTCAGCGGTACAACCTGCGTTTGGTCCCCGTCGGTGATGAATAACGAGGCCTTCTGCGCCCCGCGGACCTCGGCCGCATTGCGGTCCCAGTTCAGGTACAGTTGGCCCCCGCTGCGTTCGGCCTTCAGGGAGAGCGAGGAAGCGCTGGCAGCGCCTGGCTTCCAGTTCGGATGCCGGGCCTCCATCCGGTACTGCACATAGGCGCCCACCATAAACAGAAAGAGCCCCAAGGCCAGAAACTGGAGCCAGAGAAGCAGCCGGGAGCCGGAGCGGGCCTCGGGAACCACCGCGGCCGGAGCCTCAGCCCGCCCCTCTGCCGGAACGGCGGGTGCGAGCGTCGGGGGAGCGGGATTCACTGGCTCGACGGCCTCCGGAACTGCGGGCGGAGGCGCCGGAACGGTGACGCCGACCGCGACGGACTCGGCAGCCGCGCCGTGTCCGGACTTGGCTGGCGCTGCCAACGAGGCCGGAGCAGGAGCGCTCGACACTACGGGTTCGGCGGGAGGGAGGCTCTCGGCTGCTGTCGCCGCCGGAGCGGGGGACACTCGCACAGCGATCTCGGGAGTTGGGGGAGGAGGCGGCGCCTCGACACTGGGCTCTTTCGAGCCGGAAACGGCGGGAGCGGGCGGCGGCGCGGGGGCGTCTGCCGTCACGGCCGCGACCGGCGGCTGGCTCTCCTCGTTTGCCGGCGCCGGCGCGGTGACGGGAGGCTCCACGCGCCGAAGCGCTGGGGCCGGTCCGCGCTTCGCCAGCAGCTCGGATCGCTTAAATGGGAACTGGATGCTGTCGGGGGGGCTCTCACCCGGACCATTCGGCCAGGCGAAGAAGCTGGCAAGGCACGGCTTCATCGAGAAGGGCTTGATCAGCAGGACCACGCTATCCGGGGCAGTGAAATGGCTGGCGACGAGCGAGACATCCTCCTCGTCCGGAGCCAGGACGCTTCGGGTATTGCTGCGGAAGAAACCGACGGGGGTGAGGCGCTCGCCCTTGTTCTTTCGGGCCCGGATGGCCGCCTCCATGCGCCGCTTTTCCACATCCGAAAGCAGATACAGAGGGCTGCGCGTATATCCGCAGGGGACCAGTTCGAAGTCCTCCACGAAGACCGTGCGCGGATCGGCCCCGAACTCTCCCAGCAGGATGCCGCCCACTTCCGAACCGCGCTTGGAGAGGGACTTGAAACTGTCCAGGACCTCGCGACCGAGGCGGTCGACGAGATCCGGGTTCAGCCGGACGGACAGTGACTTGCCGGAGAACTCCATGGCAAACCAGTTCGCGGTCGTAGACTCGTCACGGGCGGGGTCGGTAACTGGCGCCGCGGCCATAACCACCACGTTCCCCCAGGCAGTATTGCGCGAAGCGATGGCTTGTCCCATAACCTCTGCTTGTGCCCCCTTCTAAGCGCGCCAGATGACGGGAGCCCCGTCACTCAATGCCTGAACCGCGGTCGCCCCTTCCGCTCCGCGGAGACAGCTACACCCCCTTGCCAGGGCCGGAGAGAGCGTGCACGCCAATGTACATTTACCATAAACAAATCTCAATTTCAAGGTATTAGCGACAGAAATGCCCAAAAAACAGAGCCTGAAATCGCGGCTTACCCCAGCTTGGTGGCCCTCTGTACCCGCACCTGGGGGCGAAATAGGCCCACTGAAGCAGGTAGCGCACACGCCGAGATTGGGGCGTCCTGGGAGGAGTATCGCGCCGGGCGGTGGTACGCGGGAAAGCAAAAGGGCTGGTACGCCCGGGCCGATTCGAACGGCCGGCCTCTTGCTCCGGAGGCAAGCGCTCTATCCAGCTGAGCTACGGGCGCACTAGAGACTATTTTAAGGCCTGCGAGCCGGAAAGGGAAGCCGGTTTCGCCGCCGGCTTGGTTTTTGATGCCTTCGGCCGGGTGGCAGCCTCCCGCAGCAGCAACTCGACTTGCGCGCGCGTATTGACTTCCTCGTTCAGGAAGAAGTCGTCTCGGCCTCGGTACTGCGCCCGGATGGCCCCCTTGCGGTCGATGAAGACCAATTGCGGCACATACAGGATCTCCATCAGCGGGTGTTGCAGGAAACTCATGACTTCTTCGCGCGAGCCGACGCCCACCGGAAACGTCAACTGGAGCTGCTTGACGTAGTCGTCCACCAGCAGACTGGCCGAATCGTTGAAGGCTACGCCGAGTGCCTGGAACCCGCGCGGCCGGTACTCTTGGTAGAGCCGGTTCAAACCCACGGAGCAGTTCTGGCAATGCGGGCAGGTGGTGTACAGGAACTCCAGCGCCACCACCTTACCGCGGTAATGGCTCAGCAGAAGCTGCTGTCCGTTTACCAGCCGGATGGCGAGTTCCGGGGCCGGGCGCGGCACCTCGGCGGCGATCAGGGACGCCGCCAGGAGTCCAAGGCCGATTCCAATACCAAGCAAGCGGCGAGTCACTGCTCCTCCTGGAAACCTCAGTGTAGCGTGTTCGCGGGCGCCGGCGCGGCCTCGCGCGGCGAACTCATACCCTCCAGGCTCGTGACCCGGGTGCCTTCGCGCCGCAGCAGGAAGTAGCCATCGTCGCCGCGTCCGGACACCGCGGTCTCGCTTTCCGAGTCGGCCCGGAAGGTCTTCCATTTGCCCTTCAGGACCCGCTGGTAGAGCCCGAAGTATCTCTGTGCCGCCGCCGTGCTGGCCCATTCCGACGCGTAGGCCAAGATCAGCCGCCGGTCCGCCTTGTTCTCGAGCAGCCGGTAGCAGGCCCCCGTGCACTCCGGCGAGGTCTCGGCGGACTCCTTATCTCCGGCGTATTGGCGCAACAGGATGGCGTGGTCGAATTCTCCTACCGCGCCCTCGCTGACGCTGCGCCAGGCGCGGCGGTGCTCCAGTCGCGGCAGCGGCGGCACGACCGGCCGGGTCCCCGCGAAGTACTTCTCCGGATGCAGGATCTGCTGGGTACTGACGGGGGGATTGCGGAAAACTTCCGCGAACGCGGCTTGGCCCAGCTTCTCGACCAGGGCCTGCTGGAACAGCAGCCCCTGGGTGTAGGGAAACAGCAGGGTCTGGCGCACGTACAGCGGCGCGTGGTCGAACACCGGGAACTGCCCCGCGGCCAGCTCGGCCGCCTGGCCCATGAGCCCCAGCAGCGCCCGTGAATGGTGCAGCGACTGGCCGGCGCTCCGGTTCAGGTGCTCCACCATCAGCCAGGTCGCCTGCCCCTCCATCGCCGCCAGCCGCGCCAGCGAGCTGTCGTCCTTCTGGTTGGCCCGCTGGATGTACTTGTCCAGGTGGAAGTGCTGGTCCGCCAGCGCGTGGGCCAGTTCGTGGACCAGTGCGACGCGCTGAAGGAAATCCGGCGTGGAATCGATCACGAACAGCTTCTTCTTGCGGGAATCGTAAAACGCCGCCGCCTGTTCGGAGAGCAATTCGATCATGGTCTTCTGGAGATCGAAGTCCGCGGGCACGAGTCCGAATTTCTTCAGAACCAGTTCCTCAGCGCGGACCTCCTCGGGCTTCAGGGTCTCCTTGGCCATCTGTTCCAGGAACTGCTTCACGTGGTCCTTGGGGATGCGGTCGTACTCGATGTGGTGGAGCCTGGCCAGCCCGCAGATCTTGGTCAGCTCGGCGACGATTCCGTCGATCTCGGTGAACAGGGAATCCGGCTGGGCGCAGGCCGCGCAGGCAGCCACGAACAGCGCCAGGAGCAGGGCGAAGAGACGTTTCATCGGGATCGCTCAGACTCCAGGATAATCCACATGCGCTAGAATCGTAGGATAAGCCTCCGGCTTGTCCGGTCGCATCCGCATTACGGAGCGATCGGCGAAACAGCGATCGGCAAGGAGAATTCGATTTGGCGGAAGACAAGACCTACTCAGCCACCTATGTTGGCAGCGGCACGTTCATCATCAGTAAGCCCAAACGCAGACGCATGAAACTGCGCCAGTCCCGCGTGAAGAACCCCCAGCGGGGCGCTCGCAAGTAGACCTGGATAGGTTGCGGAAGCAGTCCGGCGGCACAGAGGGCACTACGCTCCGGTCCCGGAGCGCTATGAGGGGAATAGGAAGGGTGTTTAGGGCTTCCGGCAGCACAACGGGCGGGACCGGACTGCCTCACGCACTCTCACAATAATGCAGGGCCGCGCGCAGCGGCGGGATCTCTCCTCCAAGCCCTCAGAAACAAAGGTAGATAAAAACACCCCATCGCCGTGACCCGAAAGGCGCCGGCCGGCGATTGCGGGGCTAGAAGATGAAGCTGAGACCCCCGCGGACGCTGCGGGGGTTGGGCACCAGGAACATGTGGCCCGAGGCGGTAGCCAGCGGCACATAGCCCTCCGCCACGAGATTGCGCAGGTCTGCCGTGGCTTCCAGGCGGCCGGGCAGACCGCCGAAGTAGGGGATGGGCTGGCGGACTTGGATGTTCAACCCGAGTCCTTCCTGCACCGGCTGCGTCAGAAACATGTGCGAAGGCGTCAGCGAGGCCAGATCGGCCCATTGATAGCTGACGATGAACTGCGTGCCGGTCCAGGGCGCCAGCCCCGCCACCCGCGTGGTCACGAAGTGGCGGCGGCCGCTGCGGATGCGCGCGCGAAGTTCCTCCAGGCTGCCGGTTTCCACGGCCTGGCGGTCGGCCGTCAGCGCACCGCCGCCGCCGAAGGAAACCGCCACGTCGAAGCGCTCGCCGAGCTTCTGGGCCAGGGAGGTGGTGTAGCCCAAGGCGCGGTAGTGCCCGGCGTTGAAAATCCAGCTCTCGGAGAACACGTCGGGAAGGAGATCCCCCGTGGGGGCGAATCCCTGGGCGCCGCTGAGCATGACAGCGGCGTTGGAAACGGCCTCGCTATAAATCGCGGCGCTGACGGTTCGCGACCCAAGCACCCGGTGGTATCCAGCTTCCCAGCTCTGACTGCGTTCGACCCGGACGCGGCCGGAGTGCAACGAGATCCGCGGGAACAGGGCCAGCGCCGCCAGATCCTGCTGGAGCTGGATTCCGCTCTCGTGGTCGCGGGCAATCAGCTCGGCGGGTGGCGCGCCCGAAGCGTAGCTTAATTGGAAGACCTCGCCTTGGCCGCGCTGGTAGGTCAGCCGGCCGTACGGGCTGAAGTAGTTCAGCCGGTCCAGGAAGGTGACCGAGTCCAGGGAGAAACCGTATTCGAACCGGATCCGATCGGTCAGGCGCGTTTGGTCCATCAGTGTTGCCGACAGCGTGCGGAGTACCGGCGCGGATTCCTGCATGCCCCCAAGAACGGCTGCTCCTGCGCGAATAGGCAGGTAAATCTGCCGCATCGTGATGTTGACTTCCGGGGCCGCCCCACCGGTCAACTCGCGCCGGAAGCTGGTTCGGAAGGCCGCGGTCGGAGTTCCGGAGTAAGACGAATACCCAAAGTTGCCGCTCACCTGAAGATGGTTGGCACCCAGGAAGCAGGTGGCCAGCGCGAACGCCGTCCCCAGATCGGGCTCCGTGCTCAGAACCGAACCCTGGTCGCCCCCCGTGACTCTCACCACTCCACGGGTCGAGGAAAAGAACGAGGTGTTGGCGCTCCGATTCCGGGACGCGCCACCGGTCTCCAGGTCGGGAAGGAAGCGCAGTACTGCCCGGGTGGGACCGGCGCCCCGCAACACCCACTTCCAATCCTCGCTCATCAGGGAGTTGTCCCCCGGCGCAACCGCCACCAGTTGGATGGAACTGAACACCGTGGCCAGGTTCACGCTGAGCAGGCTCTGCATTCCCGGCTGAACCATGACATTGCGCTTCAATGCCGGCAGGAAACTGGCCAGGGAAACCCGAATCGTGTAGACGTCCGGAACCAGCGCCGGGAAGACGAATGTGCCCTTTTCGGTGGTGAGCACGCGCTGGAGCAGGCGATCGTAACGGTTGTAGAGCAGGACGGAGGCGCCCATCTGCGGAACCCCCGAGGCGTTGCTGACCAGCCCGAGGATGCCCCCAGAGAGTCTCGCCGGGTCCGGGGCGGCATGGCCCAGAGACACCACCCACACTGTGCCCGCAAGCACGCCCACCGTCTTGAAGGACATCCTGGCGTTCATGCGCGGCCGGACCACGGCCCGGCAAACTCCTTAGCCTAGTTTACAGTAAAAATGGCGCTCGGAGTCAAAATCTGATTCCGCAACCGATCCGTCACTTTCATCTTAAGAGTATACTGCCCCGGCTCAAGGGTCCGTAGGGGGAGCAGTTTCTCCACCGTCACCTGCTGGGCGGCAGCGCCCGGCAGACTCCTGACTTCCTCGCTCAGATCGAAGATCTTCTGGTTGTTTCCGTTCCGGACGATCTCATAATCGATCGACCCGTCCGGCTTGCCGGTCTTGTCGTCGGCCTGGAAATTATAGAACTGGATGTAGATGCCCATCTTCTCGTCCCGGCGGAAGGTGTCGTCCAGCCGCGGCCGCACTTTCGAATCGCCGATCACAAACTGCCCCGTACCGATATTCCGGGTGGGGACCTTCTCGATCAGATCGGCCAGGATCAGGCTGCTGGAGGCCAGCTTATCCTCTTCAAATCGAGGGACATGCAGTGGCATCTCATAGTTATTCATGGTGCCGCCGACGACGTCCTTGACGACCACGTTCAGCCGGTAGGTGCCGGGCGCCAGAAACACCGCGTGGTGGTAGATCGAGGAGCGCTTCAAGGTTTCCGGGAGCATCTCCGCCGGAGTCTCGATCGTGACCGGCTCCTCCCACACATTCACCGGGCGCCGCGACATGGAGGTGATGCGGGCATACATGTTCACCACGGCTTTGCCCACCCCCTCCTTCTGCTGGAATTGCAGGTCCTTGTTCTCCAACTGCACGGTGACGCCCGTCCGGACCGTCGATTCCGTCATGCGGATGTAGTCCACGTGCACCTTCACCGGAAGCAGGTTGAAGGTGATCCTGGAGTTCACCACCGCCTCCAGGTCCTTGAATTTCACCTGCGGGGGCTTCTGGAGGTTGGCGAACTGCTCCAGGCGGCTGAACTCGCTCATCTTCTCGCTGGTGGGCTGGCTGCCAATGCCCAGATGGGTGCCGTCGCTGCGGCTGAACCGGTCGTCTTTCGAGGTCAGGCCCATCTGCTCGTACATGGTGAGGCCGGCGTTGGGGACGTAGAGCAGGGCGTCCTTCTCCGACGGGTCCATGGTCATGCGGTACTCGCCGCTCATGCTGGGATCGACAAACTCGATGTTGACGTCGGTGCCGATGCCCTCGATGTAGCGATAGCGCCATTTCTCGAAGGGGTAGGTTGAGGTGGTGCCTCCGCCCTCCTCCATGGGACGCTCGTAAGTGCCACCCGAGGGATGGGACTCGTTCTCATCCGGCGGGCCATACATGATGTAGATCCGGCCGCGATCGGTCTTCCAACCGGGGATGCCCGAGGCGAAGCGCTCGTTGGCGTAAGCGATGCGCCGGTAGTGTTCCTCTTTGAACTCGTTTTCGACCGTGTCGGGGGTAGGGTCCCGGCGCATCCAGAACCCCTCGATGAACTGTTCGCGCTCGTCGTCCGTGCTGAGGCGTTTGAAGGCGGCGCGCTCCTCGTCGGTGATGATGTAGGCGACGTCCTCTTGCAGCCATTTCCGGAACGGGGTTTCGAGCTCTTTCCTGAGCTGCTGCTCCCGCCTGCGCCGCTCTTTCTGGCTCATGGGTTTGGCGATGGTCTCCCGCTGCTCCGAGACGCCCTCCGCGGGCTTGCTGTCCTTCTTGTCCTGGGCCTGGACGCCCGGCAGCACAGCAACCATACCGAGTACCCAGATGCAGGCACAACATTTCCTCGCCGTCATACACCTCTCCGCTTTCCGCACTCGCTCGGAACTCTCCTAATTCTAGTCTCCCGCGCGGGGAGCGTCAACCCGAGCGGCCAACGCGCCATCCTCCCACTATTGCTGTCTGACGGATTCCCGGCCCAGGGGGTTTCAGCAAGCTATGGGCTAAAGAACGCTGTAACTTCCGCCGATAGACCCCGCGGAGGTTCCCACTATGGCCGTTGCCCAGAGACCATGGGCATTCAAGACGCTCCAGCCGCTGCCACCCATCGCCGCCCGCTTGATGCGAATCGTCTCCAGCGAGGAGGCATCGTTTCAAAGCATGTCCGCGCTGGTCCGCGCCGATTCGGCCTTCTCGGCGGAGGTGCTGCGCATCGCCAACTCGCCGCTGATGGGTTGCCGCAACCGGATCGACAGTATCCGGCACGCGCTGACCATGCTGGGGCTGGAGAAGCTGAAGTCGCTGGTGATGGCCGTAGCGCTGCGCGATTTCTTATCTTCCGCCTTGCAGGTGCCTGCGTTGGGACGCTGCTGGCGCCACAGTCTGGCCTGCGCCTGCATCTGCGAGGAACTCGCCGGAACCAAAGGAATAAACAAGGACACGGCCTATACGGCGGGCCTCTTGCACGACATCGGCCGGCTGGCGCTGCTGGCCAGTTACCCGGCCGAGTACGCCCGCATGCTGGACGTCTCCGACGAGTACGGATACGACCTGCTGGGCTGCGAACAGGACCTGTTCGATATCGACCACTGCCAGGCCGGGGAATGGCTGGTGCAGGAGTGGCACTTCCCGGAGGACTTTGCGGTGGTCGCCAGGCGACACCACCAGGCCTGGGACGGGGGGCCGCTGGACATGCTGGGGCTGGTGCACTTCGCCTGCCGTATCGCCGACGCCACGGGATTCCCGGTGATCACTTCTTCGACCGAAAACCTGAAGCCGGTCATCGACGCCCTGCCGCCCCAACTGGCCGCCTACCTGGGTTCAGGGGAAGAGTTCACGGCAATGATCGCCGACAAGGTGAGGGCGATGGAGAGCGCGCTCTGACCTGCGGCAGGCCGTTTGGCCCGCGCCGGGCGCCTGGTCCCGCGGACTCCCTGCTTGGCCTCCGGCAAGAACCAGTCGCGCCCACTAGCCCGGATGTCGGACAATGGGAGAGCGGATGCGTCTCCTCACAATCCCTCTTGCAGTTGCCCTGGTGGGAATGGCCGGCGTAGCGCGGGGGCCGGCGGAGCCCGCGCCGAAGCTGGCCGAAGTACAGAGGATCTGGGGCTTGGCGCCTCACAACGCCTCCACCGATCTGATCCGATTCAAGGGTCGCTGGTACTGCGCCTTCCGCGAAGGACAGGCGCGCGACTCGTCTGACGGCGCCTTGCGCATTCTGACTTCCGCCGACGGCGAGCGATGGGTCTCTGCGGCGCTTATTTCCTCCCCGCGCGGGGATCTGCGGGAACCCAAGCTCTCGCTCTCGCCGGACGGACGGCTGATGCTGAGCGCCGGGGCCGCTTTCCCCCAAACCCAGACCCTGGCCTGGTTCTCCCTGGAGGGCAGAATCTGGCCCGAAGCCATCGAGATCGGCGAGCGCAACGTCTGGCTGTGGCGCCTCACCTGGCGGCGGGGCAGGGCCTATGGGATCGGCTACAGCGCCACAGGCAAACAATTCAGCCGGCTCTACATCAGCCGCGATGGCCTGAAGTATGACACCCTCGTGGACGACCTCTTCGGCCAGGGGCTGTCGAGCCAGGGCTCGCTGCTGTTTCTGGAGGACGACACCGCGCTGTGCCTGTTGCGCCGGGATGAGAAGGGCGCCAACACCGTGCTGGGGCGCTCCCGGCCCCCCTACCGCGCGTGGAAGTGGAAAGACCTCGGCCTGCGGCTCGGCGGAGCGAGCCTGCTGCGTCTTGACGACGGCCGCATCGTCGCTGCCGGCAGCCTCGACAATTCCAGCGGGCGGACGGCGCTCTGCTGGCTCGATCCCGAGGCCGGCACGCTGAAGGAGTTTCTGGCTCTGCCCTCGGGGGGCGATACAGGCGGCCCGGGCCTGGCGCTCGCCGATGGCTTCCTGTGGGTCAGCTACCATTCCTCTCACGAGGGCAAGACCGGCATCTACCTGGCGAAAGTGAAGCTGAACGGCCGCTGAGGCGCGCCTTCGCGCCGCGGCGGTACGTTCGGACTGCTACCGGGTTTTGCTTGAGCTGGTACAGGTCTTTGGGGATATAAGATTGCACGCTCACGCTTTATCGTGGATGCATGAAGGTCGTTTTCAGCGATCTCGATGGGACCTTACTGCACCTCCAGACCTACTCTTCCGATGCGGCTCAGCCGGCGCTGGATGCGTTGAAGCACCACCGGATTCCGCTGGTGTTCACGACCAGCAAGACCCGGGCCGAGGTTGAGTTCTGGCGGGAGCGGCTCGATAACCGGGACCCGTTCATCGTCGAGAACGGTGGCGCCATCTACATCCCGCACGGGTATTTCGGGTTCCGGATCCCACACTCCCAGCAGCGCGACGGCTACGACATCATCGAGTTCGGGCAGCCCTACCAAGAGCTGGTCCAGAGCCTGCGGGAGGCGTCCCAGGAGAGCGGATGCCAGGTGCTCGGCTTCAACGAGATGAGCGTGGCCGAGGTCAGCATCCGGACGCTATTATCGGTCCAACAGGCGGAGCTGGCCAAACGCCGGGAATACGACGAGCCATTCGAGATACTTGGTTTTGGCACGCACCGGCTGTTGAGGGCAATCGAAAGCCGCGCGAAGCGCTGGACGCGGGGAGACCGCTTCTACCACATCACCGGGAACAACGACAAGTCCGAGGCGGTGCGGCATCTGGGGGCGTTCTTTCGCAAAGCGCATGGGGAGATACTGGCGATCGGCATCGGCGACGGGCACAACGATGCGGCTTTTCTGGCCTCGGTGGACGTTCCGATCATCGTGCATTCGCGATTTGCGGCTGCGCTCAAGAAAGCGGTTCCGCAAAGCCGGGTGACACAGGCGCCTGGCCCGCATGGTTGGAACGAGGCAGTACTGGAGATGGTAGCGGCGTGAAACAGAGGTGGGGAGGATGTCCGATTTCTACCAGACGGGTTGCGTAACGACCCTGCACAGGCTGAATCCGGACGGCATCGACCGCGTGGAGGCGGAACTGCGGCGGTACTCGGAAGCGCGCCCCATCGGGCTGGTCCTCCCGGCGCTGTATTCCGAGTTCGAGGGTGCGGCGATGCGGCGCATCGCCGACCAGTTGGCCGAGGTGGATTACGTGCGCCACATCGTCGTCGCGCTGGGCCGGGCGAGCCAGTACCAATACGAGCGGGCTCGCAGCTTCTTCCTGGACTTCCGGCGGCCGGTGACGTTTCTGTGGATCGACAGCCCGCGGATCCAGCGCCTGTTCAGGCTGCTGGAGCAGCAGGGTCTCTCGGCCGGCCAGGACGGGAAGGGGCGCTCCTGCTGGCTGGCGTACGGCTACCTGCTGGCAACCGCCGAATGCGAGGTGATCGCGCTGCACGACTGCGACATTCTGAATTACGACCGCCGGTTCCTGGCGCGGCTGTGCTATCCGGTGGTCAATCCCAACCTCGACTTTGAGTTCTCGAAAGCGTTCTATGCCCGGGTGACGGACCGGATGCACGGCCGGGTGACGCGGCTGTTCATGACTCCGCTGATTCGGGCCATCGACGGGATGGTGCCGAACACTCCGCTGTTGCAGTTTCTGGACAGCTTCCGTTACTGTCTGGCAGGTGAGTTCGCGATGAAGGCCAACCTGGCGCGAGCGAACCGGATCCCCGGGGATTGGGGTCTGGAGGTAGGCATGCTGGCGGAGGTCTACCGCAACTGCTCGCCCACGCGAACCTGCCAGGTAGACCTGGCCGACAACTACGACCACAAACACCAGACCCTTTCGGCGGACGACCCCACCAAGGGCTTGCGGCGGATGGCGTGCGACATCGCCAAGACGCTGTTTCGCACGCTGGCCGGCGAAGGGCTGGTCTTCACGCAAGAGCATTTCCGGGCGCTCGAGGTCCGATATGTGCGCATGGCGGAAGACATCATGACGCGGTATTACGCCGACGCCCTGCTGAACGGCCTCGAGTTCGACCGGCACGAGGAGGAGCGGGCGGTGGCGACCTTCGCCCAGAGCTTGCGGCAGGCGGCGGCGGAGTTCCTCGAGGACCCCCTGGGTCTTCCCCTGATCCCCAACTGGAACCGGGTGGTGGCAGCGGTTCCGGATTTCTTCGGAATGCTGCTCGAGGCCGTGGAGGCCGACGCGGAAGTGGCCTGTTGCCAGGCGGCCTAGCGAGGCGCCATGGAGAGCTTCCTGCCGGCCGGTGCGGTGGCAGCGGCACAACGGCTCCAGCGGGCGGACATCGTCATTGGGATCCCCAGTTATCAGAATGCGCGCACCATCGGGCACGTGGTGCGGGCCGCGCATGCCGGGCTGGCGAAGTACTTCCCGCAATACACGGCCACGATCGTCAACTCCGATGGCGGCTCCACCGATGGTACACGCGATGCCGTGCTAGCCACTCGGGTGGAGGACGCGCACCTGCTGTTGCTGTCGCACCCGCTCTCGCCGGTCCACCGCTTGTCCGTCCCGTACCACGGCATTCCGGGGAAGGGCAGTGCGTTCCGGCTGATTTTCGGAATGGCCTCGCTCCTGGGCGCGCGCGCCTGCGCGGTGGTGGACGCCGACCTGCGCTCGATCACGCCGGAATGGATCGACCTCTTGCTGCGCCCGGTCCTGCACGCCGATTTCGACTTGGTCGCGCCTTACTACCACCGGCACAAGTACGACGGCACGATCACCAACAGCATCGTCTATCCGCTGACCCGGGCGTTGTACGGATTGCGGGTACGGCAGCCGATCGGAGGGGATTTCGGGATCTCGAACCGGCTCTTCCGGCGCTACCTGGCGCGCAACGATTGGTACACCGACGTGGCGCGCTACGGTATCGATATCTGGATGACCACCATCGCCATCGCGGAGGGATTCCGGGTGTGCCAGAGCTTCCTGGGGGCTAAGCTTCACGACGCCAAGGACCCCGGCGCCGATCTCAGCGCGATGCTGCACCAGGTGGTCGGATCGGTGTTCCAGTTGATGGAGGAGTATGAGCCGGTCTGGCGCAACCGCAGCGGGAGCGAGGCAGCAGACCTGTTCGGCTTCCGCTTCGACGTGGGCCTGGACCCGGTTTCCGTGGACGTGGAACGCATGCTGGCCAGGTTCCGGCGCGGCTGCGCGGAGCTGGAGGAGATCTGGTCGGTGGCGCTCCGAACGGAGACCAGCGCCGCCGTCCACAGGCTGGCCAGCCGCCCCGCAACGGAGCGGTTTCAGCTTGAAGACGAGCTGTGGGTCAGGATCATCTACGACTTCGCCTGCGCTCACAGAGAACGCACCCTCGATCGCAGCCACTTGCTGCGATCGCTGACTCCGCTCTACCTGGCGCGGGTGGCCTCGTTCGTCCTGGAAACCGAGAGCCTGTTCCCGGCCGGGGTGGAAGACAAGATCGAAGGTCTGTGCCGGTGTTACGAGGCGGCCAAGCCGTATCTGACCGCCCACTGGACCGGGCAAAGGCTGGCGCCGGAGCGCACTCGGGAGTCGCGCCCGGAACAGGCTGAAAAGCAACTGGAGGAGGCACTGTGATTGAAGCGTTACGCCATGTTCTCGGTGGGGCCTTGGAACGCCTCTCGCACCTGATCAAGACCGATCTGCCACCGCTGATTGCAGCTCTGGCGATCCTGGCGGTGGCCTTCCTTCTTGCCAAGCTCATACGCTGGCTGGTCACCAGAGTCTTCAAAGGAATGGAAGCCGACCAGTGGCTTCGGCGCTCGGGCATAGGCGCGATGATCGACCGCTCCGGCAGCTTGCGGGCATCCCGGCTGGTCGCCCACGGCGCTTACTGGGGGGTCCTCATGGTCGGTTTCCTGGGGGCGATGAGCGCCTTCGGAACGCAGTTCAGCACGCGGATTGCGGAAGGCATTGTGCTCCTCTTGCCGCGGCTCCTGGCGGGCGGCTTGATTGTCCTCGCCGGAACGTGGCTGGGCCAGTATCTTGGGCGCAGCACCCTGGTGTGGGCGGTCAACGAGGACCTCCCGTCTCCGCGCAGACTGGCGCTCGGAGTCCGGGCGCTGGTGGTGTTTGCAGCCGTGGCCGCGGCCGCCGATACAGTGGGCTTCGCGCGCAGCGTCTTTCTGGCGGCGTTCATTCTAATCGTGGGTGGAGCGATGTTGGCTGCCGGCCTGGCGCTCGGCCTGGGCGCCCGCGACGCCGTGCGCCGCCGTCTTGCGGAACGCTTCGCCGAGGACCGGGCCCCGGACCAAGACCAGCTCGGCGAGCGCTCACTCTGGAACCACCTCTGAGGATGTGTCGGATAATGTGGTAAAGGAGCCCGCTCAAGACCCGTGAAGGTGCGCACTTGGCCCGTTCTCGCCCTGGGGTTCGGCAGTCTGCTTCTTCTGATTCTGCTGTCCGGCTTGGATAGCTGGCAGAGAGCCGGCCAGATCTACGCTACACTGTTGTCCATCCAGAAGTCACACACCCGTGCGGACGAGGCCCTGCATGAGATCGAATCCGGGATCTATCTCTCGGGAATCTACGTTCGCGATTTTCTGCTCGACATCTCCAACCTCACCGCCGAGTTCCACCGGGAGCAGTTGCGGGCGATTCGATCCTCGATGGAAAGCCGGTTGGGGGCGCTGGACGATTCCACCGCAAGCGCGGACCACAAGATGATCGAGCGGCTCCGCCGGGAGATCGACGGCTATTGGAGCTCCATGGACCCGGTTTTCGATTGGACGCCGCCACAAAAACTCGCGGTGAGCTGGCTGTTCCTGCGCAGAATCGTTCTACCCCGGCGCGCAGCGGTCCTCGAAATTGCGGGCGAAGCCAGGAAGCTGAACGCGGCCGAGCTCGCCGAGCGCCAGAGAGAGATGGATCTCCGGATGGCTGAATTCCGCCGGTCCGGCCAGAGAACGCTGGCATTGATGCTGGCGCTGGCCGCGGCTGCGTCGCTGGCGAGCATTCTGCGCGTGTCGCAACTGGAAAGCCGGGCCAGGCAGCAACACGCGGAGACCGAACGCGCCGAGCACGAGATGCGCCGGCTGTCGCACGAACTCGTGCGCGCCCAGGAAGATGAGCGCCGCAACCTGTCGCGCGAACTGCACGACGAGATCGGGCAGACCCTGACGGCGCTCGGCGTCGAGCTCGCCAACCTGGAGAAACTGCGGACTTCCGGTGAAGAGCAATTCGAGGCGCACCTGCAAGATGCCAAGCAGCTTACGGCCCAGACGCTTCGGTCGGTGCGGGGCATCGCCATGGGACTCCGGCCGGCGCTGCTGGACGACCTGGGCCTGGGCCCCGCGCTGGAGTGGCAGGCCCGCGAGTTTTCTCATCGCACCGGGATCCCGGTGGAGGTGCTGCGGGAGGGCTTGCGCGAAGATCTTCCCGAGGCGCACCGGACTTGTTTGTACCGGGTGGTCCAGGAGGCGCTGACCAACTGTGGCCGACACGCCGATGCCAAGCACGTCCGCGTCGCTCTTCACACCGAGGCCGGCCGGCTGTCCCTCACGGTGCAGGATGACGGCCGGGGTCTGCCGCCGGACTTCGAGCGCGAGCGCGCGCACGGTGCGCCCCACATGGGCCTGGTCGGCATGGAGGAAAGGATCCGGGAGCTTGGAGGCGCGCTCCTCATCGACTCCCAGGCGGGGAAGGGGACTCTGCTCAAGGTGTCGATTCCCTTGCCGCAGCAGGCGCAGGCATGAAGAAGATCCGCGTTCTGCTGGCCGATGACCATGGCGTCGTTCGAAAGGGCCTGAAGTTTCTGCTGGAGAGCGAGCCGGGGTTGGAAGTGGTGGGCGAGGCCGCGGACGGGCGGCAGGCGGTGGACCTGTGCGTGGAACTGGAGCCCGACATCGTGGTGATGGACATCGCAATGCCGCGGCTGAACGGAATCGACGCCACCGCCCAGATCGTCAAGCGCTGTCCGCGCACGGGCGTGGTCATCCTCAGCATGCACTCCGACGAAGAGTACCTCCTGCGAACGCTGACGGCGGGGGCCAAGGGTTACCTCCTCAAGGACTCCGCGGAAGTGGACTTGGCACGCGCCGTGCGGTCCGTATCCGAGGGCAAGCCCTTCTTCAGCCCGTCCATCGCCAAGACGCTGCTGGAGGACTATCTGCGCCAGCTTCAGCAGCGCGGTTCCACGGATTCTTACGACCTGCTGACCGACCGTGAGAAGGAGGTGCTTCACCTTCTGGCGGAGGGCAAGACCAACAAGGATATCGCCGGTTTGTTGGATCTGAGCGCTTATACGGTCGAGACGCACCGCACCCACATCATGCAGAAGCTCAACCTTCACAACACCGCCGAGATCGTTTTGTACGCGGTCCGGAAAAAGATCATTACGTGACCCCGGCGGCGGGGGACCGTACGCCTGTGCGATAACGGAAGTGGACTCATAACGAAATGCGCGTACACCATCTAGCGCGCGGCGAGGGCGCAGCCCGCTCCCGTGGCTCAGCATCCGGATCGGGTGTGGAGCAAGAACGGGACCGGGCACCGGTGTCGGAGAAACTGCGCGCGATCCTCCCCGATATCTGGGAGCTGGTCCGGCCGCGGCGCTGGTCGCTGGCCCTGGCGCTGGTGCTGATCGTGATCAGCCGGGCGGCCGCGTTGGTGCTGCCGGCGTCGATGAAGTATTTGGTGGACGACGTTGTCGGCAAGCGGCGGTTGGAGCTGCTGGGCCCGCTGATCGCCGTGGTGCTGGCCGCGACCGCCCTTCAGGGCGCGTCCTCCTTCTCGCTCACGCAGTTGCTTTCCAAGTCGGCGCAGCGTCTGATCGCCGAATTGAGGCGCAAAGTGCAGGCCCATGTCGGCCGTCTGCCGCTGGCCTACTACGACGCCAACAAGACCGGCGCCCTGGTCTCTCGCATCATGAGCGACGTGGAGGGCGTGCGCAATCTCATCGGCACGGGACTGGTGGAGTTCCTGGGCGGCCTGGTCACCTCTCTGATCGCACTGGTGGCCTTGCTGCGCATCAGCCCGGCGCTGACCGGCATGGCCATCGGCATCGTGAGCCTGATGCTGCTGTTCTTCAAGCGCGCCTTCGGCTTCATCCGTCCCATCTTCCGCGAGCGCGGCCGCATCAATGCCGAGGTGACGGGCCGCCTCACCGAGTCCCTCGGCGGAATCCGCGTGGTGAAGGGCTACCATGCCGAGGCGCGCGAGGCCGCGGTGTTCTCCTCCGGCGTCCGGCGGCTGCTGGACAACGTGATCCGGTCGCTCACCGCGGTTTCGCTCATGAGCCTCTCGGCGACGGTGCTGCTGGGCGTGGTCAGCGCGCTGGTGATGTATTTTGGAGCGCGCCAGATCGCTGCCGGCACGCTCACCCTGGGCGGCTTTGTCACCTTCACCGCGTTCCTCGTATTTCTGGTCGCCCCGGCCTTCCAGATCGTCGGCATCGGCACGCAACTCACCGAGGCGATTGCCGGCCTGGAGCGCACCCGCGAAGTGCTGCGCGAGCGCCCCGAGAACCTCGACCCGGGGCGGACCGTCGCGATGGCGGAGATCCGCGGCGACGTGGTCTTCGAGGAGGTGGGTTTCGCCTACGAGGCCGGCAAGCCGGTGCTGCACGGCATCTCCTTCGAGGCGCGCCCGGGGACGGTGACGGCGCTGGTCGGGTCTTCCGGCTCCGGCAAGTCGACCATCATCGGCCTGATCGCCGCCTTCTACACGCCCTCGAGCGGAACCATCCGGGTGGACGGCCTGGATCTCTCGAGCGTCCGCCTGGATTCCTACCGCACCCAGCTCGGCGTGGTTTTGCAGGACACCTTCCTGTTCGACGGCACGATCCGCGAGAACGTCGCTTTTGCCCGCCCCGACGCCGCTGAGGAGCGCATCCTTCAGGCCTGCCGCATCGCCCGCGTGGACGAGTTCGCCGAGTCGTTCGAGAACCAGTACGACACCCTGGTGGGCGAGCGCGGCGTGAAGCTCTCCGGAGGCCAGCGGCAGCGCGTCTCGATCGCCCGCGCCATCCTGGCCGACCCGCGCATTCTCATCCTGGACGAGGCCACCTCGAGCCTCGACTCCGAGTCCGAGGCCTCGATTCAGCAGGGGCTGGCCTACCTGATGCAGGGGCGCACGACGTTTGTTATCGCCCACCGGCTGTCCACCATCCGGCGCGCCGACCAGATCCTGGTGGTCGAGGGCGGGCACATCGTCGAGCGCGGGACCCACGCATCGCTTCTGGCCGCCGGGGGCAGGTACTACGAACTCTACACCCGCCAGCACGGCCTGGCCGAGAACCTGTTCCTGGCGCCCGGCGAGGTCGAGGCGGCGGTCGAGGAAGCTCCGGCGCCAGCCTCGGGCGAGGAAGCGGCTTCGCTGGGCGAGACCATCCGGCTGCTCAGGGGGTGAATCGCCGTCCCGCGCCGAGCGGCTACAATAACACCGTGAGGGACACGAAACTGCGCGCTGCCGCGATTACCGACGAGTTCGGCCCCGACCTGGAGGCGGCCACCCAGGCCATGGCCGAGATGGGCATGAAGGGCGCCGAGCTGCGCGTCGTATTCGGCAAGAACATCCTGGACCTGAGCGACGAGGAAGTGGACCGCGTCCGCCGCATCGCCGGGTCCAAGGGGCTCGAGATCGTTTCGCTCTCCTCGCCGCTGCTGAAATGCGCGCTGCCCGACGCGCCGCCGATCGACAGTCGGTTCCAGCAGGACCTTTTCGGCTCGAAGCACACTTTCGAGGACCAGCCCCGGCTTACGGCGCGGGCTTTCGAGATCGCCCACCAGACCGGGGCGCGCATCGTCCGCGTTTTCTCTTACTGGCGGGTGGTCGAGCCGGAGAGAGTCTTCGACCGCGTCGTCGAGGCGCTGGGCTCGCTGGCCGAGAAGGCAGCCAAAGAAGATCTCATCATCGGTATCGAGAACGAGCACGCCTGCAACATCTCGACCGGCGCGGATGCCGGCCGTCTGCTGCGGGCCGTCGACCATCCGAACTTGCAGGTGGTCTGGGACCCGGCTAACGCTTACGTGGCCGGCGAGACTCCGTTCCCGGACGGCTACCGCGCCCTCCCGCCCGGGCGCATTGCGCACGTCCACGCGAAGGACTGCTACCTGGACGGCCACAAACCCATCTGGGGGCCGCTCGGCGTCTGCGCGGTGGATTGGAAAGGGCAAATCGCCGCGCTCCTGGTGGACGCCTACGACGGCTGGTTGAGCCTGGAAACCCATTGGCCCGGCCCGCGCGGAGACAAGTTCCAGGCCAGCGTCATCTGCGGCTGGAACCTCATGGCACTGCTGGCGGGGTAAACGGCGGCTCCCCGATTTCCTTCGGCATCGCCCGTTTTCTCCTCCAAAACGGCAAATCAGCGGCTTCGCCCTCGCGAATCGTCACGCGGCCTGGCGAATTACATTTCTATATTCTTCATTTTTCTGCGATTGACACTTGACTTAACGCACTTATCTTCCATATGCTGCTCTTCAGTGGTGCTGAAGAGGGGGGTTCCGGCCGAAACGCGAGCGGTGCTACACACTCCTTTGGACCCCATTAACTTCCGGCACGAGGTGCACAATGCTCACACGACTTTGCAGCCCACGAGCTTTCTCGCCGGGCTTTCTCTCACTTTTGCTCCTGGTCGCGCTGGCCCAACCCGCCAGACCGGCCGAGGGCACCGTACCCACCAATGATGAGGGCTGTCCATTGACGGATAACGCGTTGGCCCGCAGCCAGAAGGGCCCACGGAAAGTGGGCCTGGACTGGACCACCGGGAGTGTGTTCCCCTCGCGCGTGGACCACTCCGGAAAGTACTGCTTTGTCCTCACGAATGTGAACGACATCCTTTACAACTACGACTTCACAGTCAATCGGTTGACACAGGAAGGCGACGATCTCAGCTTGCTGACAGGCGCCATTGGGAAACTGAGCGGCCTGACTAAAGACAATTCGAAAGCGGCTTTCACAGCAGAACGGGCCCCAGCGTGCGGTCCGCTTCTTGAGGCTGTCGGGAAAGCGGCGTCGGATCTGAAGGCTGCGCTTGCGGGCCTCGATCCGGGCAAAGACGCTGGGGGAAAACCGAAGAGTGCGCCTCTGGCCACAACGCTCGCCGCATGGCCGCCGGTGGCTGAGAAGTACCCTCCACTTGAACGGGCAGTCGCCCAACTGCAAGCCGCTAGCGATAAGTGCCCTCTGCTAGGAAACCAGCCGGACGTCCTCGACGAGTACAACAACGCGCGCAAGAGCTATTTCGAACTGCTCCGGCGGGTCAAGTCGCCGCATGTCGCGCGCTATACCGCCGAGTTGGACAACACCGAGGGCTACGATGTGGTCGTGCAAGAGACGCTAGAGGGCAAGCCGACCACCGCGGCGGCAAAGACTTATCACCTCGATCCGGGGCGGAAAATCCTGACCGCCTCGGCCGGGTTCGTGCTGACCACATTGCAGGCGCGCAGTTACTCGAGCGTCACGGCGCCCGATCCGACGGACCCGACCAAGACCCGAACCGTCCTAAGTGTGGACGGCGGCGGCGGCGTGCGTCCGGCGCTCGCGGCTCTGCTCAACTATCACCTTCCGGGGCTCTCGACGCGCCAGGTAGGTCTTGCGATTTCCGCCGGACCCCTTTTCGATATCTCTAACGGGAAGGCCGACACTTCGCACTTTGGCTTCTTCGGCGGGCCGTCGCTGCACCTGTGGAACCGGCTTTACCTCACGCCTGGGATTCACATTGGCGAATTCGCGGATTTACCGCTGGGATTTTCGCAAGCGGGCCAGCCTATTCCGACCGGCATGGGCACGCCGGCGGCGCAAAAAAGGTACACGGCTCATTTCGCCTTCGCAATCACCTTCAAAGCCAGTGAGCTGGGTATTGGAAGCGGGAATTCCGACACCAGCAAGAAAACGCCGGCCACACAGCCCAAGCCGTGACCGGGCGGTCGCCTGCCGCCCGCGCCGCCAGCCCGAGAGCGGACTTGTGTCAAACTAGGAATCACATGGCACAAGACAACCTTTTCTCGCTGGACGGCCAGGTGGCGGTCGTCGTTGGCGGTGGCGGAGTATTGGCGGGCGCGATGGCCAGCGGATTCGCCGAGGCCGGGGCCGACGTGGTCATCGTGGACCTCAACCTGGAGAACGCCGAAGCGCGCGCGGCGTCCATCTGGGAGCTCGGGCGGCGGGCGATCGCGGTCCAGGCCAACGCGGCCAACAAGGCCGACCTTTCGCGGGCACTCGAAACGACGCTCGCTGAATTCGGGCACGTGGATATCCTGCTCAACGCGGCCGGCATCAATTCGGGGACGCCGTTCTTCGAGATCACGGAAGAGGAATGGCAGCGCATCCTGGACGTGAACCTGAAGAGCGTGTTCCTGGCATGCCAGGTGTTCGGCAAGGTGATGGTGGAATCCGGCCGTGGCGGGTCGATCATCAATATTTCCTCGGCGTCGTCCGGCCCGCCGCTGTCGAAGGTGTTCACCTACAGTATCACCAAGGCCGGCGTGGACCAGATCACGCAGTTCCTGGCGCGGGAGTGGGCGACCAGAGGCGTGCGCGTGAACGCCATCCGGCCGGGCTTCTTCCCGGCCGAGCAGAACCGCAAGCTGCTCACCCCCGAGCGCACCGCCACCATCCTGGGGCATACGCCGATGGGCCGTTTCGGCGAAGCTTCCGAACTGGTGGGCGCGGCGGTCTACCTGGCTTCCAGGAGCGCGTCGTCGTTCGTGACCGGATCGATCCTGCGAGTGGACGGCGGCTTCCTCGCGATGACCATCTGAGCGGAACTGAATCTGGCCGGCGGGCTCGAACGGGTTAGCGGGATAGCCCGTCCCGGCGCCGCCGGCCAGAAGCTCGTTTATCCCGCCGAACTCAAGTACGCGAACCGGGCGATGAAGAGCGCCGTGAGCACGTACACCAGCCAGTTCACGCTCCGGAACTCGCCCCGGATCACCCGCAGCAGCGTGTAGGCGATAAAACCGAAGGCAATGCCGGTGGCGATGCTGAAGGTGAGCGGGATCGAGACCATGGTGAGAAAGGCGGGCAGCGCCACCACCGGGTCGGACCAGCGAATGTCGGCCCCGGTGGAAACCATCAGGCTGCCCACGACGATCAGCGCCGGAGCGGTGGCAGCCGCCGGGATGACGCCGGCGATCGGCGCGACCAGCAGCGCCACCAGGAACAGCAGGCCGATCACCACGGCGGTGAACCCGCTTCGCCCGCCTGCCACCACCCCGGCCGCGCTCTCGATATAACTGACCACCGTCGAGGTCCCCGCGAGCGAGCCGACGATGGTCGCCGAGGCGTCGGTGAGCAGAATCCGTTCGACTCGCGGGATGCGATTGTCGCGATCCAGCATCCCGGCCTTCTTGGCCACGCCGACCAGGGTCCCGAGGTTGTCGAACAGATCGATGAACAGGAACACAAAGATGATCTCGAGGAATCCGAGGCGGAGAGCGGCGGCGACGTCGAGCTTGCCCGCGGTGGCGGCGAAATCGGTCCACTTCAGCGATTGAGGCTGCCAATGCACCAGGCCGAAGGCCGCGCCCACCGCGGCGGTTGCCAGGATCCCAATAAGCATCGCCGCGCGCACGCGCCAGACCATCAGCGCCGCGATCGCCAGCAGGCCGAAGATCGCCAGCAGCGTGTTGGGTTCCCGCAGGTTTCCGAGAGCGACCAGCGTCTTCGGGTGCGCCACGATGATGCCCGACTTCTGGAAGCCGACCAGCGCGATGAACAGCCCGATGCCCGCGGCGACCGAAGCGTACAGTTCCGGCGGAAGTGCGGAGAGAATCAACTGACGGATGCCTCCCAGGGTCAGGATCAGAAAGGCGACGCCGGAGAGGAACACCGCGCCGAGGGCGGCCTGCCAGGGCACATGCAGGCCCAGCACCACGGTGTAGGTGAAGTAGGCGTTCAGTCCCATGCCGGGAGCCAGCGCGATGGGATAGCGCGCGTAAATGCCCATCATGAGGCTGCCGAAGGCCGCGGACACGCAGGTGGCCGCCATCGCCGCCCGGACCGGGATGCCCGCGTCGCCCAGGATCGACGGGTTCACGAAGATGATGTAGGACATGGTCAGGAACGTGGTCAGGCCGGCGAGCGTTTCGGTTCGCCAGTTGGTGCCGAGTTCCTGAAAACGGAAATACCCTTCGAGTGAATGCCGGATCGACATGCGCAGAAAGACTCCAGCCTACCACGAGCGGCAGCCCTGCGCAGTAGCGTATACTGGCCCTGGAGACGGGAATGACAGAACAGAACATCATACAGGCCTACCAGATTGCCAAGGAACAGTACGCGAGCCTCGGGGTGGACGCCGGCGCCGCGATGCGACGGCTCGAAACCATTCCGATATCCCTGCACTGCTGGCAGGGCGACGACGTGGGCGGTTTCGAGAAAGTCGGGGCTAAACTGGAGGGCGGCGGCATCCAGGCGACCGGCAACTACCCCGGCAAGGCCCGTTCGATCACCGAGCTTCGCTCCGACGTCGAGAAGGCGCTGAGCATGGTTCCCGGCAAGCACCGGTTGAATCTGCACGCCTGCTACCTCGACAACGGCGGCACGTTCATCGACCGCAACGAAATGCGGCCCGAGCATTTCCAGAGCTGGATCGACTGGGCGAAGTCCAACGGTCTGGGCATGGACTTCAACCCGACCTACTTCTCCCATCCGAAGGCGGCCGACGGCTTCACGCTGACCCACACCGACAAGGGAATCCGCGACTTCTGGATCGAGCACGGCATCTGCTGCCGCAAGATCGGGGCGGAGATGGGAAGGCAGCTTGGCTCGATCACGGTCACCAACGTCTGGATTCCGGATGGCTACAAGGACATTCCGATCGACCGTACCGGGCCGCGCGAGCGCCTGACCGATTCGCTCGACAAGATCTTCGCCGAGCCGATCGATGCGAAGCTCCATCTCGACGCGGTGGAAGCGAAGCTGTTCGGCATCGGCGCCGAGAGTTACACCGCCGGTTCGCACGAGTATTACCTGGCTTATGCCGTGTCGCGCCAGAAGATCCTCACCCTGGACGCCGGCCACTTCCATCCCACCGAAGTCATCTCCGACAAGGTCTCCTGCGTGCTGATGTTCTGTCCAGGACTGCTGCTGCACGTCAGCCGCCCCGTCCGCTGGGACAGCGATCACGTGGTCATCCTGGACGACGAGTTACAGGCTATCGCCAAGGAACTGGTGCGCAGCGGCAAACTCGATAAGATCCATATCGGGCTGGACTACTTCGACGCCAGCATCAACCGCGTGGCCGCCTGGGTGATCGGCACCCGCAACATGCTCAAGGCGCTGCTGATCGCCCAGCTCGAGCCGACGGCCGCCCTCAAAGACGCCGAGCTCAAGATGGACTTCACCCAGCGCCTGGCGATGCTCGAAGAGCAGAAGAGCCTCCCCTGGGCCGCCGTCTGGGACTACTACTGCCTCCAGAAAGGCGTGCCCGTCGGACGGGCCTGGTTCGACGAGATCCGGAAGTACGAAGCGAAGGTTCTCGCGAAGCGGGCCACCACGTAGGCGCCAGTCGACCGGAGCGCTTTGCGCTACTGTAGAAGCATGACTGGTCTGCTTGAGAGAGCGCTTCAGCGCGTTCAGTCCCTCTCCCGAGAGGAGCAGGACGCCATCGCATCCCAGATCATGGAGACTCTGGACGATGAGGAAACGTGGGCGCGCAAGCTCCGCGAAAGGCCGACGCTGTTGCGATCCCTCGCCCGCGAGGCTCTTGAGGAACACCGGCGGGGGGAGACGCGCCCGCTCGACGAACTGATCGGATGAAGTCGTTCACCACGCGGCGGTTTCGCGAGGCGTATGGCAGTCTCCCAGATGAGGTGCGATTGCAGGCCCGGAGAGCTTTCCATCTGTTCAAGCAAAACGCTTCCCATCCGGGACTGAACTTCAAGAAGGTGGACGGAGAGAACAACATTTACTCCGTCCGAATCGGCCTCGGCTACCGTGCTCTCGGTCGAGCCGACGGCGAAGCCATCGTCTGGTTCTGGATCGGTCCCCACGGTGACTACGACAGGCTGGTTTGACCGATAGTCATGGATTGCGCGATTCGGCACTCCCGGTCTGATGGGACAGCGATCACGTGGTCATCCTGGACGACGAACTCGGGCTGGACTACTTCGACGCCAGCACCAATCGCGTGGCCGCTTGGGTGATCCGCACGCGGAACATGCCGAGTTCAAAGCGCAGAAGAGCCTGCCCTGGGCCGCCGTCTGGGACTGCTACTGCATGCAGAAGGGCGCGCCGGTCGGACGAACCCGGTTCGACGAGATCCGGCAATGCGGGGCGAAGGTTCTCGCGAAGCGGGCCAACACGTAGGCGCGATCAGACCATGCGTGGCGGCGATGCCGCCAGCGGCCGCCGGTCCTGAAGACTGTGCCCGTGCTCGTGATGATTTCCAATCCGACCGACCGTCCAACCGCACGACAGGGCGGTACGCACTCCCCATCTACGGCAGACATGGTGGGGCGGAAGACAGTACAAGATAAAGGACGTTGTGTTGCGCTATTCGGGGAAGTCTGATAGGCTCACCCCATGAGTAATCCAGCCCCGCGTCAAAATGCCTTTTTCCTTACCGCTGAGGACGAGGAGCGCGCTATCGAAGCCGCGCTGTCTGTGAGCTTGACGGAACGCTATGTAGCGGAGGCCGAACAGGCGATTGGGCAAGTGCTGTCTATTGATACCAATCAAGCCCGCCCTATTCTAGCCGAGTTAGTACTGCGGAAACGAATTGAAGCGCGCCCTGCTGCCGGATCAGCGGTTAACGAATTCGAAAGCCCTCAAGCCGACCCGAACGTTCGGGCCAAGTGGTACCGCACGAACACGGGCTCGCAATGACCTTCGAACTGGCCGCACGGAACGAAAGAGCAACCCTTGCCTTGCCCCCCAGGATCGCGCGTGCCGACGAGGATGCCACCGGTCGCTTCATCCAGTTTTTTACCGGCAATATCCGCAACAGAAACACGCGGGCGGCATACGCGCGGGCTGCCGGGGACCTCCCAAGAAGGAGCAACATGCCTCAAGGAGATTCACCCCAAACGACAAGCCTCCTGCTCTTCGACTCGTGGGTGACCAAATGGCCATGGTACGACTATGCGCAGCAGCACCCCGAGCGCGTCCCAAATCTCCTTATTGATCCACTGCTGTCCAAGTTAGCCGAGAACCGCCCCTCGGCTGATTGAAAACGCTGGGCAAACCTCCCCTTTCCGGCCGTCCTCAAGAAGCAGGTTGGTGCCTGGTTCGGCTAGGTTCGAAAATGGCTGCTGTCCCAATTAGTAGCTGG